>Ga0307509_10001067_pt1 | contig 46881 bp, 53 predicted proteins | sample 10_EM_MG_FD_202245 | JGI IMG/M metagenome (GOLD analysis project Ga0307509, IMG submission 202245) | Populus trichocarpa ectomycorrhiza microbial communities from riparian zone in the Pacific Northwest, United States - 10_EM | ecosystem: Host-associated > Plants > Roots > Unclassified | place... | reverse complement strand
CAGACAATGCGCTATCATCTTCCCGGGCTCTCCTAGGGTGATGAGAGGTATCAACACTGGCATACCACAGGGTTCACCCCTTTCCCCCATACTCTTTGTGATCTATGTCGAGCCCCTTCATGACTGCATAGATCCTAGCTGAGAATTCACTTCATCCTACGTCGACGACATACAAACCACAGTCAGTTCCAACTCATGGTGGATGAACTCTAAGCTCTTGGAAAAAGCGTTCATGAGGATCAAAAACATTGCGACCTCCCTTGGATTGGAATTTTCAACGCACAAAACGGACCTGATACACTGGCGGACCCCTAGAGAGAAAGTAGCTAGGAGTGAACATCCGATAGTGGTTGACGGCGAATGCATACAACCGGCACCCAAAGCGGTCAAGTGGCTGGGATTTTATTTCGAAAACAACCATGGCACATGGACCCATTACGCAAACAGACTCGCCCTTGCACAAGCTGCCTTTGACAGGATTAAGAGACTGTCTTCCCCGGGCGGCAGGCTTACACCGTACAGTACACGAAGGATGGCGAAGGCTATTATAATACCCACACTCTTATATGGCGTGGAATTTCTCGATCCCAGCATCACCATGAGACACAAGATGGAAGTTCTATTGAACCGAGTTAAGCGGTGGATTACCAACTGCTTTTATTCCACAAATACTAATATCCTGTCAGCTGAAGCCTGCATAATGCCGGTGGACCTATACCTCGAACAGATACGCGACATGGCTGCCATTCGGTGGTCGACCGCGTTGCCCAACAATAACATTGCAACAGCCCTTTTCCCTCTGGGCTTCCCTCTACACGATAGCTTCCGCCTTCCCTCCAATCGGAGGGCAGCTTTTTCGAAGGCTGGAGTCATGAAACCAAAAACGTGGGACTCAACTTCATACACGTCGGTCCAAAGGATCCTACCTATTGACGACGTGGCCAGAAGAGCAAGGCTACTCTTTTCGAAGTGGCCTGTCCCTCGGAAACCGAACGTATGGTCACCGCCTGACCCCGACGAGTGCGAGTATTATGAAAACACTCTGAAACAGGTTCGAGAACATATACACCTGAAATGGAAAATGCTCAGCTACCCTGAATACTACGGCTATAGGCCCGCTTTCAGGACATGCTGGCGCTTTATGACGATCGATAAGTTTGCCGCTTCACGTCTTCATCAGATGAGAGCGGGCAAGAGCTACCTGAAGGCACAGAAGGACTGGAGGAATCCAGAAGCAAGCGTGCTATGTCCTAGATGTGAGAACGAACCCGAGACCTTTGAACACGTTATAGCCAGTTGCCAAGCCCTCGCTGGTGCCAGGGTGGGACAACCTGATGAAATCTTCGATATTTCGCCGGGATCGTTGATTTGGGCCGAAAATAAAAAGGCATGGGATTTGATGAAGTGTTTGATTTCTTTCATTTCGTTAAATAAGTTAAATTTTCCTAGTAAGATGGATGTTTTTCCTTTTACAAGAGCTTCACAAGTACAGTCCTGATTGAAGGAGGATAAGTTTCAAGGAACCCTGATTACAGGGGATATTCACATTGATTTCATACCGTTTGGTATTTTTGGTTACGTTTATGATTTTATTTCTTTTGTTATGTTTTGTTTTGGGTTTTTATTTGCCATGGGATTTTTCCCGAATGCAGTGGTTGGACCCTGGGGAGTGCTAGTCATGTACCTAAAATCATACCAAAGATTTAACAAAAAAAAAAAAAAGTACAGTAGACAAACAAAAGCAAAGCCATTTGGGTAATCTTCTGATACGGATAAACTTGGCAGGGAACTAGACAGGGATACGGTATTCAAAGCTGGGTTCGCTTATTGGTTATTGCCCGCGAATGCCTCCGGCACTGTCCAGAGAGAAGCTATGGAGGAAATCTTATCAAAGCCATGCAAGCAAGCGTCTCAAACCCCTGACATTCGTATTCCCATTGGCGGTAACTCACCTCAGTCCCGCGCAAAAACTTGCTTAGCCGGGCTTCTTAGGAACCCATATCGGTGGTTCAAATTCTTTGCTTAGGCATAAGCGAAGTTAAAGTCGTCGGTGGAGTGAGGCTTCACCTCGGAAGAGGGGAGTTCTAGGTCTGATACTTTCTGGATTGTTTTCCGTTTGAGCCGGCCAATGTTCCAGGCCTAGACAATAACACGAACCACCGTAGCACACCTCCCCATACGAAAGAACCTGGCTTGTGTATTACGGTAGTCTCTCTGACTGGTGCTACAAACAAGCTACCCGATGACCGCAAAGACAAATACATAAATGCCTAATCAGCCCACCTTCTTTTATTCCCCCAATGATACTCCTTCTGAAAAACGAACCCTCTTCTCCCTACTTCTGTCCAGCAGGGGAGTTTTTCAACAAATTAACGAAAGCATAAATTGGCCAAGATGCGCCTAGCCAGCAGGTTATCTATCTCCTAGGTTCGCGGCCACGAATCCTCGCCAACCAAAATATTTCTTGTGAGAGCGTAGGTTTAGATAGAGGCCGGATAAGCGCTGTTCGACGCCACAATCGCCGCAATCAGTGTTGTGTGGCGGGACACGAAGGCTCACCTTTCTCATCTCGGGAAGGGAATGGTTGTCACGGAGAAGGAAGTGCATGATCCATGATAATATCCTGACCATGACCTGCGAGCCCGCGGCAACCCTCGCACCAAGAGACTGTAAGGGAATGCTTAGACTCACAGCTAGGATCAACTACCGGTATTTACACGGGTGCGGAGACGCGGACAGTTAATACCCGGATCCGCTGTCAACAAAGGCAACTCTACTTGTAGGTGTGCTGCCAGCCCCACGTTTCTGTTAGAAAGCCGCGGTTGATCCCGGAAGTTTCGGGAGTATTGTTAGATCGTCCGGGAGTGCCTTGGTGTTACCGACATCGCTTTCCCCCATTAAGTTATCACGGGAGTGCGTTGGGGAATGGGCATGCGGGGAAATACAGAGGTAGGTATCGCGATCCGTGGAAGGATCAGGATGTCCTAATTGTATTTTACCCATGGCTTGCTCACCTGTAGACGGCCGTCTAGCAGCTCAAGACGGTACTGAGCGTTAAGGGATGCTTGATGGCTAGAGCAGTGTGGAGGTGTTCGAGCGAGTGGATGCTATTTACCCATAGGGGCGTGCCGTCAAGAGTCCGGCGGAATTTACAATTCTCACCTCCGAGGTAACCTCACGTTTTGAGCGTCTAGCGACAAAAATTTAGCACGGCAGAAAATTAGGTAAGCACTTTCGCAATGTGCATCGGGAGACCCCACTCGATATGCCACCGCCTAGTTTTATCACCCAGATTTTAGATCTAGGCGGTTAAGCAGACGGGCCCTTATGCTCCTGCCTACCGTTAGTTTAGTTACCGTATAAGAGTGCGAATGGAGTTGTGGAAGCTATTATACCTCCCCTACTCTCCTCGAGTACTGCCCACCCACACGTCATCTACCGGCATCCCCCACTTCAACAGGTAACAAGTAGCAGGAAACAGTAGTTCGCAATACCGGTATACGTGCCAAAAATCTGAGCGCCCGACCACTTCCCAACCCCCGGTTCCGGGCTTCCATTTCCCGAGATAAGTGAATACAAAAACCCCATCCTCTACGCATGCGCATCCTTCCGGCCCTACCAAGAGCATACCCTCTTTAAACGAGTATACCGCAGAAGTATCAACCTAAAGCACCCCCATCACATCAAGTCATGTTACCCTCTTTAGGTACGATCGCAAGGATAGGAAACTCATTTCTCGGCATCTCCATCTAAGCTTGATAAATGTACGGCTCATGCCCCTAGATCACGTTGACACTGCTGATTAAATCGCTCCCAAAAGCCACTGCTTTTATCATGCCATGATAGGATATACTCCCAGAGACTCGATATATCTAAATCACTTGACTTAGTTTGTAGTGTCACCTCGCTACTCTCTGCTTTGAGTGAACGATCCGATATGCTCGCTTACAAGTGGAGAATAAACCCTTCAGTCATCCCGTTGCCATTGCTGCAGAAATAATTCCTTAGAGCCGCCAAACACGTGTTATACTATGCGGAGTTGCCATGCCTCATTGGACAAGTTTTTTTCTTTCTACCTTCGTCTACCGTACTGGTATCCATACTCCTACACCTTAGCCACAGCATACAGTTACCGGATACAGGAAGGGTGGAATCCGCATGTTTTGTTAGTCCATAGGATGCAATGCGATCAATAGCTCGTAGATTTAATACACCGGATACCTAATAGATTAATCTCTTCCCATTGCCCGCTCCTTTTTAACACCCGTTTTTAGCCTTAGAGGAATAGCAGATTGGAATAGGGCTAGGTTAGCGCGAGGGGTTTTGTGCACTCCCGTTTGAGATGTCCTCGTAGTCGCACTGGTACATTCAAGTGCTGTGTATTGTTACCCTTACTACACCCGTTAGTCTATCAGGGCACTGGGAGGATGTGCAGAATATGCCTCAGTTTACTACTTGAATAGTCAGGGCCCGTTTACCTACCGGTATGGCGTTTACCTGCGGCCTCATAGCGTACGATCCAGCGCCAGGCAGAATTTGCAAACTCACCTAAATACCACGTAACATTTTGACCGTCTAGCAACAAGAATTTAGGACGGTGGGAAATTGTGTAAACGTTTGCACCGTACATCGGAAAATGGTACCGGTCGAGGCGCCACCCTTAAGTTTCATCACCAAAATTTTAGAACTAGACAGTTAGGTAATCGGGGTCTTGATTCCTGGCAGATGAAGGGCACTTTCTAGATATGTTTATTTCCTTAACCAGGTTTCTTGGGTGTAGTACGCTACGGAACGATGGATAAAGACTTTATCCCTCTCGTGATATTAGACTTGTGCCTCGGTTAAGGCTCTGCTTTATGGGTATAATTACAGATAGTTCTGGGGCTGATCTGTTAAAGTTCGGAAGAGAGACGATTCGTGATTTTTGGATGGATTTTAGAACTGACTGATTGTTCCGGTACTTGAAGTCATGCAAGGAAGGGCGTGGGCTATTCACTATCCACTATCTCTCTTTATGAGAGAGAGTAACGAGGTTGGCGAGGGGTTCAATATCTTTATTCGCCTATCGGTGAAGCGAAGTGGAATGGTTCTTCAGGAGCCTTGTCCGCAGCGGCACACAAACACGAGGGCAAGAGTTTTGGTTTCACAAATTCCTGGTTAGCTGATTGGGTTGCATTACCAAGGTACAAGTAATTGCGGGGCAGAGCGATGAGCCCCGCTTTTCCGAAACTTACCCGAACTTTGTCAACCGGTCCAAAGATCTTCAGCACTCATTTCTCTAGAGTATTCCAAGCAACAGAGAGTGAAGGATGTCTCGAGCTTTTACAGATAACATCAATTCTTTCAATGGGTCGAATAACGTTTTCTTTATCGCTAGCGACGAAGAGCCCAAAATCCTGGCCTGGCTGTCGCCCTTAGATCCCCAGGTGCGGCATCACGATATTTGCGAGCAGCGGGTGGATAGTATAGGGAACTGGCTACTGGAAACGAAAGAGTTCAGGGGCTGGTATAATGGTAGTGAGGATGGTGGATCTGATCATACGGCCTTGTTCTGCTATGGCGAGCCAGGGGTCGGCAAGAGCTACATCTGGTACGAGAGGCTACTAGCGAACAACTAGGGACATGATTGCTGACAAGTCACGATGGTAGTTCTGTGGTTGTAGATTATTTATGCAACCATGTCGTAGAACGGGGTATGGTAGTCGCTTGCTTTTACTATGACTTTGCTTCCCGGGAAGCCCAGTCTCCAACAAATATGCTGGGCTCTCTACTCAAACAGGTTCTGAGTGGGTTAGAAGCAATTCCGGTGGAAATTGTCCAGAAATTTCGGGGCCAGAAGAAGGCGATTGGTGGCCGGAGGCTGCAACTTCCTGATATTGTGAAAATGTGGATCGCTGTCACATCTTTACAGCGAACGTTCATCTGCGTTGACGCACTCGACGAGTGCGTTCCAAGTCATCGCCGAGAGGTTCTTGGCGCATTGGGACAGATTCTCCAGGGGTCTCCAAATACGCGAATCTTCATGACCGGAAGGTCACATATCCGGGGGGTGGTTGAGAAGGAACTAGGGGTGACGGCAACAAGTGTATTAATAGTATCCCGAGAGGACGATATAGTGACATATCTGTGTGCGAGACTGGGCAAGGATACAACTCCCGAGGCGATGGATAGTTTCCTGAAGAATGATATTATGAAGAGCATCCCAGAAGAGATCTCTGAAACGTGAGTACCAGCGTGGATTCCAGCAAACGGTTATGAGTCGTATACTGATAGATGCAAATACAGATTCCTAATGGCATCACTTAAGGTCGAAACAATCCTGAGAGAAACGACGATCTATCGGAGGCGAAATAGGCTGAATGCGATGGCGGATGGTTTAGGGCTGGAAGATGCATACGAGACAACTCTGGGACGGATAAGGGCTCAAGAGGGAGAGAAAGTAAAACTTGCTATGGCCACACTAATGTGGATATGTCATTCGGAAAGGCCATTACGGGTAGACGAACTATGCCATGCGTTAGCTGTGGAGATTGGGTCTGCACATTTCAATAACGACAATGTCCCTGCAGCCGAGACATTGCTCGCCTGCTGTCAGGGGCTGGTTATAGTAGATAAAGAAGCCTCGGCCGCCCGATTGACCCACCACACACTCCGCGAGTACCTCTCTACTCATTGCAACCTTTTACCCCGAGCTCACCTGGAGATGGCAGAAACTTGTCTGACTTATCTGAATTCAGACCAGGCCAAGGCCCTTCCGGCCAAACGCCAACCTGACCTCTCGAGCATGCCCTTCCTCGAATATTGTTCGAGATATTGGGGGATCCATGCGAAGAGAGAACTTTCCGATGGCGTGATCTTACTTGCGGTGGAGCTCTTGGGCCAGTACGAGAACCATGTAGCTGCCAACTCACTTTTTGAGCAAATATTAGATCCGGACAATCCTAATGATGTCAATTCACCTTCGCTGTTCGGTGGACTACACTGTGTATCATTTTTCGGAATTGTGAATCTTATGAGTCGTCTTTTAGGATTGAACGGGTGTGATGCCAATCAGGGAGATTGTGCTGGCGTAACTCCACTAATATGGGCCGTGAGGGGTGGGGAGTTGGAGGCGGTGGAGCTATTGCTGAGACAGGAAGCTGTCAACCCCGACAAACCAGACAACGAGGGCAGGACACCACTTTCATGGGCTGCAGATGAAGGACACGAGTTAGTAGTCAAGCAACTCTTAGACCAGCAAAACGTCAACCCCGACAGGCCAGACAACGAGGGTAATAGACCACTTTTATGGGCTGCAGGGGGAGGGCACGAGTTAGTAGTCAAGCTACTCTTAGACCGGCAAGACGTCAACCCCGACAGGCCAAACAATGAGGGTTGCACACCACTTTTTGGTGCTGCAGTGAGAGGGCACGAGTTGGTGGTGAAGCAACTCTTAGACCGGCAAGACGTCAACCCCGACAAGTCAGACAACAAGGGGATTACACCACTTTTGTGGGCTGCAGGGGAAGGGCACGAGTTGGTGGTGAAGCAGCTCTTAGACCGGCAAGACGTCAACCCCGACAAGCCAGACAATAAGGGGATTACACCACTTTTGTGGGCTGCAGGGGAAGGGCACGAGTTGGTGGTGAAGCAACTCTTAGACCGGCAAGACGTCAACCCTGATAGGCCAGACAACGAGGGCTATACGCCACTTTCGTGGGCTGCAATCAAAGGGCACGAGTTAGTGGTGAAGCAACTCTTAGACCGGCAAGACGTCAACCCCGACAGGCTAGACAACGAGGGCATTACACCACTTTCATGGGCTGCAATGAGAGGGCACGAGTTGGTGGTGAAGCAACTCTTAGACCGGCAGGACGTCAACCCTGACAGGCTAGACAACGAGGGCCATACACCACTTTCGGGGGCTGCAGTGGGAGGGCACGAGTTGCTGGTGAAGCAACTCTTAGACCGGCAAGACGTCAACCCTGATAGGCCAGACAACGAGGGCTATACGCCACTTTCATGGGCTGCAATGAAAGGGCACAAGTTAGTAGTGAAGCAACTCTTAGACCGGCAAGACGTCAACCCTGATAGGCCAGACAACGAGGGCTATACGCCACTTTCATGGGCTGCAATCAAAGGGCACGAGTTAGTAGTCAAGCAACTATTAGACCGGCAAGACGTCAACCCCGACAAACCAGACAACGAGGGCAAGACACCACTTTCATGGGCTGCAATGAAAGGGCACAAGTTAGTAGTGAAGCAACTCTTAGACCGGCCAGACGTCAACCCCGACAAACCAGACGAAAATGGTCACATCCCGCTCTACCATGCGGCTATCAAAGGCCATGGAGGAGTGGCGAAGCTCCTGCAAGCGTGGCAGCCTCCAATCCCAGGCTTGATTACAGTCGGCCAGCTCCCGGCTTCTTTACCCTCTTCAACTCCCTAACTGTGGCTCTCTTTGCCCCCCACGCCACCTCTTCCTCGGGCCCCCCTTGGCTACGATGCGCCCTTGATATATTTCCCTTCACGAGCTCTTTGTTTTCCTTCTGCATTGATCATTAACTTATATCTGAGCTTGAAAATTCCGAGAATGTTTCCAATTCATCATCTCCTAGCAATGTTGTTCTATTTACAGTATAATTCCCGGAGACCTCCCAGATATTCAATGCTGCGATTGGATTGGGAATTTCCCGCCCCCCTTATAGGTAGAATCAAGAGGTGGGAGGGTATTTTCCTACATTTGCCAACCTTTTATTGTGTTTCATTGACTTTGTCTGGGCTTCCAATTATTGACCCTCTTCTTTCCGATATCATCACCTTTCTCTCTCTTCGTTTTCAACCATATCTTTTAGATCATTAAATTTCTTCTTTGCTTTCTCCTGTAACTTAAAGGATATATTGATATTGCTATTTTATTGGTACTGTATAAGTTGCTTGGGTCCGTTTTCCCTATAAATTCCTCCCCATCCATTTCTCTATTTACCTTTCAGTGAAGTGTTTGCATGGGCTTTCCCCTACCAAACTGTTGGTATCTGCACAGTCATTTAGCGGGAGCAGTCTTGAAGCGGGGACCCCCCCTCCCCATTTGTCGAGAATTTGGTGGGCTTAAAAGGGAGGGGGATTGCACAATTACTGACTGTGTGAAGATGGGAGCCCATTTAATTTAATCCTCGGGCAAAAGAGAACTATTTCACGATAAATTTTTGCCGAGTGGCTCTAGGTGTGGCTGTTGCTCGGCTGGCGCCAACAGAATACATAAATATGCCAGTGCGGCCACGAGAACTTTTCGAACGGGAGTGTAATTTATTCTTTTTAGCTTCTGTTTCTTTTTTCATTTTTTTTTCCACACTTTGGTATCCCGATTTTCCAACGTCTCTTAACTATTATCTATTGTTCTAATAATATGACTTGAATATCCCCCAGCACTCTTCAAGTGTTAACCGGATTGCTTATTCACATCTCTCCGTCCTAGGCAGTGAGAGCTATTTTATATTCTCAGCGTGGTAGTAAAAGTCGGGTGACAAAAAACTCGGGTCGTTGGCTATTTTACACCAAAAAGTCATTTTCAGAAATTCATATCTCAATACTCCCCACGCGAGAAATTTCGAAGAATTGCAAGAACAATGAGAGCAACTATTTATTTCTGTAGTGAAAATATCAAGCCTTTAAATTAATTACCCATGATCTTTTGTGCAATGGTGTGCAAAGATGGGAAAGTGGCTTAGGAATTTGTATGAGGGTGCCATACAAAAGATACATGACAACCACTTTTGTTATAGGCTATCTTTGGTTTCTCAATTCCATGAATCTTCGACCTATTTTTTTCTTCTTAAAAACTACTCCCTACTTGTTTCCCAGTTTGATTTGGCCTAAAGTGGAACCTCCGGATTCATCGGGGGTGATTAAATAGTTGGTAAAGAGTGCCCGGTTTTGGTGTAAAATGGCCGTCGGCTCGAGTTTTTTGTCCACTGGCTTTATATTACCTAATCCCAACGAAAAAAGACAACTAGACGGACCTACCTAAGTCTATCCCCGCGCTGGATCAAGTTCTTTTTGAAGCTAAAGCTAAATAGCCCGAGAGATTAATCTGTCTGGTTTCACCAACAGAGAATTCTCGATCCCCTAAAATCGTACTACAGAACCAAGTATCGAGAGCATAACCAAATGATAAGTGGAGGGAATGACAAAAACAGACAATAAATATACAAACCCCCTTGAGCTTTAAAATACTTGTCTTGGCGAACGAGAAAAGGGAACAACTCCTGCGGGGTCGGCCTCCCTTCTTTATCCTCTGCTATTTGTCTTCTCAACTGCAATCTACGAAACGTAGGATATGTCCCAAATAAAACAATAACAAGCTAAAAGCCGTTTTTGGCCCAGGATATGTCTGTCCCAAGATTCCCCCGATGGTTGACATTCGCACATGACTACCGAATGATGGCTGGTGAATGCAAGCTTCAAATCTGAAAACTCGATCTACCAAGCAACCCTAGTCTCACCCCAAATAAGGCCCAAGATCAAGATCCTTTTTCAAGATCGTGCTCCCTCAAAAGCAGGGTATCAATAACAAAACAGAATAACCGGTAAAACAGTCCCGCAAAAACTTTTCAATCCCATTCCGCTTCTCCCGGGAACCGGATAGATGAGAGTATTTCATATAAGATGACAGGTCTCGTTTATTTTTAATCCCCCCATACCTGCCGCAAGAATCATAAGCCATGTCCTGCTTGTGCCTCCATCAATCATAGAATCATCAAAATTCCGGCTATCGAAAAACTCCCAGGAACCCGGAGCATCAAATATCGCTCGATTTGCTTCAATTATCCCGGCCCAGAGTTTGTCTGCTCCTGACTCACCGTAGTGTAGACCCTTAGAGAAGTAGGTCTTATACTCATGTTCGCAGAACTCGGCAGAGCGGAAATATGGTGACATTGCGGTCATTGGGATCATATGGATGCTTGGGCTGTATTAGCGACTACGTCGAAACAAATATCTTTTTAGGCTAGCTCACCCCTGGATATATTCTCTGTACAACCCAAAGTATGTTTTGTGGTCCGCCTTGCTTTCAGACAGGATACCAGTCACTAGGTTTCCAACAAACTCCTTTGGATGATTCTGATTTCCCTTTGACAAAAGCACGTACTCATTGAGAGAGACCTTGAGAATTCCCAGCATCAAGTTAGCACGGGCAATCATAGATCGATCGTCGATGGCAATTCCCCAAAGCTTCTGCGCGTATAACGAATTGAAATCCTCGGAAGAAGACTCCTCGTCTTTCGAATCGCCACAGCTTACGAGTCCCCTTGCCCATGAATGTCCGTGGTACCAATCAAAGTTACGGTAAACTGGGAAATATAGATCTTCTTTGGAGGGATTGGCGTACTACGCCCAGTTAACAAATTTCGAAACTTCCGCAATATGAATAATTTGAACATACATCTCGAAGCAGGCTGTTCACCCATTCGTGATGCTTTCGGAACCAAGCATTAGAATTACCAAGATCCTTATCAAGTTGGACGATTAAAGCTGCAGCCTGGACATGGTAGGAATAGTGGAAGTGATGGTCATTATAGAGATAGTTGCCAAAATCCATATCTCCACTTGGGTCTGCTCCTTCAAAGGCCCGTATAGAAGTAACTCCTCCCCATGTAGCTAGAGGGTAGTGAGAGAATGCTGGGATGAGTGAGGATCATATAACTTACTGTCATAGACCATTTTATTCTTCTGCCTATTCTCAGCGAACAGTGCAAAATCATTCTTGAGCCTGGCTAAACAGAGCTGGGTGAGGGTTGGATCTTTTAGAACGTGGAGGGTTGAATAACAGAGGAATGCGTATTTTGCGTACGCCTAAAGCAATGAGCGAAGTCCTAAATGATGTGGGGAAATTTGACACCTTTCCAGAAAAATACATGCTGGGGTTGAAGAGAGTTTGCAGAGTGAGATTTTGTGCCACTTCAATCCGAGCGACGGTGTAGATCCGCTGGAGAACCTCAGGGGGGAATGAGGCACATCCTTTTTCTCCCAATGGAAGCCAGCCAATTTCCACAGGCATTGACTCAACTCTCAATCTCCATGTATTCGCGATGACTCCATACATCAAGCCATTGGCAGGACTGGGGAGTTTGAAAATCTTGTGGATTTTTGCCACTGTGGAAGTATGAAATGTTTTGAGGTGATGTGGCAAAGCATACATCAACTTTAACCGGTTAGTATGACCTATCAAATATTGAACAGGAAAACATATACCTACAAGAGGTGACTTTCGCTGCCCAGCACGCTTGAAACGCATCTGATATTCTCCCCTACCGGCATAGGCCCCAGTAATTTGAGCATCGATTTCCACTCCCGCACAATAACTTCCGGTAGTGTAATCGAGGAGGGCTTCTCTTCTCATGTGTCCCCGATTATCCCGCGACAGATGGGCAACTTGTAACAGGCCCGTAAAGAGGTGCTTTCCTTCAAGACGAGTGGTCCCCACAATTTGGAGATCGAAAGGGGTAAATTTGGCATCTTCTACTGAGCGGTGATGGGCGTACACGAGCCAGGAGTCAGCGTCACCTACGAAACGTAGAAGGTACTTCGTAATCAATTCGTTGGGCGATGACAATTGCCGGATATCTTCGAAAGCCACGATAGAAGAAATTCTTTTGCATAGTTAACACAGAGTGAATAGACAACGGGGGTCTGATACATACACTGGAGTCAAGTCACGATACTCTGCACTCACGAATCCCATCCCATTGCAAATCGGGATGTCGATTATCTTCGTGGCATTTTCTCCGGCGAAAATGCCACGATTATATCTGTTTTTGTCAGCGTATATGCGAACCCTCGCACTTTGACCCGCAGGATCAAGTACTTTGATATCCGAAGCTCCTTTCCTAAGTTCCGTTGAGCCAAGGATGATACTCGGATTGAAAGCATTGGTATAGAATTCAACGGCACCGCCGGGCCCATTTTTCGGACCGAACCTCCGTTTCGTAAGATCAATGACGTCAGCTGCCAAGCCCAAGAGACCTTCTCGGGCCCCATTCATCCATGCTAGGTTATATGGCATGGGGAAGATGGGTTGGTGGCGATGCCCAATGAAGAAGTTTGTATAGAATTTCTGCAAAACAGTGAATTGGCTCAGGGCTATTAGCGGGGAAATGGAGTAGAGGGACACACGTTTGTATGAATGGTGTTCGACCTCCCTTTAGCGACATGTGCGGCGCTCTCGGCATGACCTTGCATTACTGGGAATCTCATGGCTGGGGTCCTGGTTGAGATTGGAGGGAACAAATCCAGATGAGACCACTGGGAGGTCACACCTCTTTGGGGTGCTTTATGCTCGTATTTTCTCACCCCCTTCTTGGCTCCACCAACTCTAGGGGCAGAGTTGGCCAGCTTTCCGTACCCAGGCAATGGTTTCCTATGTTTACCTTCATGTATATTACCCTTTGAAAACGGGATGTTGGTTTCTCTGATGACCTCTGTAGTCAGGTATATCTTGGTGGGAACATCTTCAAGCACAGTGGTAAATGTGACAGCAGGAGGTAGAGGTACAAGGGTAGGATGCCCTTCACAGCCATCGCCACTTGTAGCACTTGTAGTGGCGCTCTCGGGTTTGGATGTTGTTGCTGGATGAGGTGGGCTACAAGCCTCCGGTTAGGAGTGATCTGGGAAGATTGATCGGGGATGGCAATGGATTTTGATACTAACATTTGGATTGTTTGCGACGGCTCGATTATGGGCACCACAGAAATTGATGGAGAAGGCGCGGTCGGCTCTGGGCGTGTGGAAACAGGGTCCATCAGAGGTAGGGTAAAAGGATACATTAGCCATGCTAGCGCCGATAGCAATCTTCCCTTCATAAATTGAATTGGACGAGTGTCACGGGTTCTGAGCGGTCAGCAGTTCTATCACAAAATACTTACGAAGAGAAGAGAAAATTCCGATAAATGCAAACAGTCGAGCAGAAGAGGGGTCTCAAAGTCGCGGAATGTCAAGAGAGTCTCCTTTAACTCCCGGACAAAAGGTCCTCCATTTGTACTTTAATGCACCGCTTTTACCACAATGACAGGGGTCGAACTATTTGTGGAACCGATAGACGTGGCTAGGGCTTTTTGAAAAAAGCATCATACCCAGAATAACAAAACCTTATTAGGAGGGAGAAAGTTCCCCCTTTAGCCAACCAAACCGGGCGTTCGATACTAGTGGCCAGCCTACCATGCCCCCTTGGCGATGCTATTATCACTATCTAATGAATATTGCGGCGGAGCACATCAGGCTTGGCTAGGTTCGAAATAGCAAGCCGAAGTTCACACAATCACAACACAATAGCTCAGTGCATACAGAATCACACCAAACAGTGGCAGTAGTCTTCAGGGAACTCGTGGTATTTACCTCCGTTCCGAGGGTTCCTAAAGAAGGGTCATTTTACATTGAGTAGTCAAGCTTCACGGAATCACGAGAAACAATTTCTAGCCATTCTCTCAATAAGAGCAGAACTCCAGGTATCTTGCATAAAATCTGTTAACCCCGGGGGACCAGCTTACTCAGCATGAGGCCTCAAAAGGATCCGATTAGGCTCCTCTGGCTGCGGTTGTATATAATCATCATTTATCACTCGAATGCTGGTAACGGGTAGATTATACTCGTAGAGTTCGAATAGTAAGATACTCGAGTACGGTAAGCTCACCGGGTTCCATCTGCCGACCGTCAAAAAGCTCCAGATGATAATCTTGGATCCTGGAGTGATATTTATACCACATCACTGCCAAGAATGCTTATCGGAGCATTGCCGGTATTTTGAATGATAGATTACTTCAACTTGACGCAAATAAATAGGAAAGAAGATAGGATTACTTAACATCAGAATTTAAGGCAGGAGGGACAATTTTCCGGCATTTTATCTCTCTACCTCAAGGCGGGGGGTGTCCGTGATAGAGTGCTAAACATTTCTTAGCCGTCACCGGCCGAGCACTGGCGGCGGGAGTTAAACGTTGGTGAAGTGGGACCAGCAGAGAGCTCACTAAAATTGTCCTCATAATATTATGAAAGATACCAACTCCTCGAAAAATCCGGGTAAAGTGAAGGATATGCATCCAAAGTATCCCACAACCCACCATATCCCTAAACCCCCAGGTCTCTTGACAGGGACTGTACGAGCCGAGTACCGACGTGAAAATCCGCTACTCGCTTCCAAAAATTTCCCCTTAGTATCTAAATACATAACGAGCCGTTCAGGTATTTCAGAAGGGAGGGGAGATTCTATGACCTCCAGCAGATATCTGAAAACAGACTTGAATTCCGGCTCACTACATCCCGTCGACGCCCAACACCCCCCTACACACCAAAAGATAGTCCCCAAACACCGCAGAAACAAAAGCTATCATCAATTTCAGAGGGGTCACTAGTTTGTCGGTTCCCCAATACTCTCAATTTTTTCTTCTTCCCTAGCCCCCAGTGGGAAGGCTTCATTTTGGCTCTCTAACCGAGACAGGTGAGGCTGGAAGCTAAAAGTATAATAGGAAAGCAGTTACAGGATATTGTGCCCAGTCAAACCCTAGGGCTCCAGAACCCTTTCAAAATAGACACTATCAATCCCTAAAAGGTTTTCGGTGCTGTGATTTCTCAAGGGCATTTTCTCACCCTGAACTCAATTTCCCACCGCACCCTCTCTCCTACTTTTAGCTGTCGACCTTACCTCTTCCCTTTCAGGAGCCAGTAAGGAGCCCTTTAGCGGCAGCAAGAGGAAAAAAAAAATGAGAACTTTGGAGAACTGATAAGAAGACTACCTTTCTGGAATCAACAATAATATCACGAACCCGAAATCCGCCCGGGAAGATGAGAATAATACACTATATTGATTCTATCAACGAAAGCCCAGAAAATTAGAAGAATTACGCCATGAGAAAGTCATCCACTCATACCTTTAGATTCTACTCTATCCTCTAAAACCTCGCCCCTATATTATAATAATACTTATGATATAATACTTTCTTTCAAATTAAATTTTTACTTTCTTCTTCTTTCCCCTTCCCTTCCCCTCCTACCTTCCCCTGCCCTGCCTAAAGCGCCATAGGGGTTGGTGTGGAAAAAGCTATGATAGGATACTTTTCCATCTCAAACCTTCTCAATTCATAGTCCACGTTTTACCTTAAGCGATAACCCCCGCTTCTCAAAAATTCCCACCAATAATACTAGGAAGGAAACTGACGACAAAGCCCTTAAAAAAACGAAATTGATGAATTTCCTTTCCCTTCCCTTCCCTTCCCTCTCCTTTCCATTTTTATTTTTTATTATTTTAGAAGGTTGGTGGTGGCCTAAGGACCATGATGATATTTGTGCGTTTGGTTATTGAGAATAAATAGGTTAGTGAGTAAGATATACCTACATTTGAAAATAACAGTGCGAGATGTCAGTATTTTTTCGCGAATTTTGGAGGCCTGGGGACGTAAGAGGTATAGGTCGGCGGTATTATACGGTGAGGTGGAGGGGAAACGTTAGTCTTAGCTGGTGTTATTATGGGAAAGGCGGGAACGAGTAAAAAGGTGGTGGTAGTGGCGAAGCGGCATCCAATATGTGTACTCGAGTAATGTTTCAAGGAGATGGGAGTGTGTTATTGATTAGAGCAAGACAGCACCGAACACCGCAATACAAAGATATAACAAGAAAGAAAGAAAAATTCTCGTCGACTAAATATGAAAAGAGTACTAACTATCCCAACTCTCGCGCTTATACTACCCTAGCCCGTCCACCGCAACTCCCCCCTTGGTTGCATCCCCCATTCCCCTGGACAAAGACCACAAGCACAGCCGAGTACGCCGCAATAACCATAACAATCGCCTCCCCACGGCCCCTCGTTCCCAAGGCGACTAGCACCGCCAACATCATCGTAAAAATACTAATACAAACCAATTTCCACGAATCGTTCTTCAGAAACTGCAAGATAATCATAGGCCCCAGCATCAGCAGCGCTGTGGCAAGGGCAATCACCATTCTCGTGATCCTCCTTGTGAACGGAGAGAACATAGATGCTATGTCGCGCTGCGACATATTCCGCTGGCGCACGTCCTCGACAGAGGGGTCTCGATGCGGGAATATCCGCGGGATAATTCTGCCTACCAGTTTTTCCAAGGAGTCACGTCCGCCCAGGCCTAGCGCGACGAGGTCATCAGTGTTCTTGTTGAAGGGGTCGGTGAGGGTTCGGGGTGGGGTGCTGGGGTCTTCCAGGGCGGATAGCAAGTTGCTGTCAGCGGCGCGGGGTGGGTCTAGGGAGGTGAAGATTTGTTCTTGGAGGAGGAGGGCTTCGTCTGCGTATTATGTTAATTATAGGTACGGGGGGTTAGGAGATGAGTGGTTGGAGTACAGTAGTTTTTGAGAATCTCTCTTAACATCCTCATGAGTTTAAACCTCCTCTCTTTTAAGTCTACAACGGCATTCTCACTCTCGCTCCCAGTCTGCATCCACCTTGTTTCCTCTCTGTCAACCTCCCTGAGCGCCTTCTCGATCTCGGTGAGTTCGTCCTGGTAGTATAATAAATTTGCCATGGATAGTCTCCCAAACCGCCGGAATATCGATATATGCCTATATGCGTGCATGGACTGCGCAATGACGCGGTAGTCGAACACTAGTCTCTCATAATGCGGATCCGGGTCATGATTACAGGTGGACCAGGAAAAGGTACTTGTAGTTGCGTTGGAGAAACCAGTTTTTGCGTCATGGCCATGGTGGTGGTGAGAGTGGTGGGGATGAATGTGTGGGTGGCGGGAGTGGTGGTCGGTGCGGTCCCTGTGTTGGATGTGCGGCTCTTCGCCTTCTGGGACGACGGTTTTGTGCCTGCCGGTGTTGAAACTTGGGCTCGGGCTTGGATTCATACTCGTCCTTGCACTGACACCAAGCCCGGATGTGGCTGCCGATGCACCCGTGCTACCGGTACTATTCAAACTCGGAACCGGACTCTGGTCCGTACTTGGAGCATCTTGCGAGCCGGAACCCCCAGGGGAAACTGCGTGAATGTTCGCCGGCGCAATGGTAGGCTGGGAATCGGCAGCCCCTCCGGTTACTCCCCCCCCCACCGCACTCACCACTGCGGGCGGAAAGGGACTCCTCGGCGACCGAGTCGTAGACCTATGGCTCAAACTCCGAACAACCCCCGGACGAAAGTACTCCTCTGTTTCAGCGCTCTGCGTGCTCGTGCTACACGTTGGTGTCGAGCCGCTTGCGATGGGCATTTTGGAGAGAAAAAAATAATCGCGTATATAACTTAAAGCTGTGTATCCTAGGAACTCTTGGTGGAATGTCTCTTGGTTTTAGGGAGTTTGTCAGTCGCTATTGTGCGGCTCTGCACATGATCGGTGGGTGAGTCGACCGGTCACGATGGCCATGCGCGTTGTTGCGGGTACGTTGTGTGACTGATAGATCGTCATGGCGTCTGGTGCCTGAGAATCGAAACATCATGCGAGCGGTCGCTTGGGAATCTTTAGGTTGTAAAGGCGCGAGGGGGGGTTAGGCGTGTGATGGGGGGTGGTGATGGTTGGAAAGAGGGTTGTCGGGTGTCGTGCCACCTATTATAGGAGAAGCAAATTCGAATGGTTGACGGTTGCACCCTGGTAAATATAATTTAATTTACTCAAGCATAACTGATGGTATGAGGTGATCAGGCGAGCGCTCAAGGGGCTCCATGGTTCGGTACCCGGTACACTATATGTAGACTATCATCCCCACAAGACGCCGGGATATTGGAGTCTTCTGGTTACCCGGAGTCTGTAATGGTTCGGCATTTGTCCATCGGTTGTCCGCAGGACCTGTTTCCCACCCAGCTCTCGAAGAATTAACCTTTTTCATCTTCGCCTCTTATCACGTGTAGCACACCATCACTTGATATGAGAGCTCTTCTACAACGACAAGTTCCATATCGTAAAGTTTCGCTTTAGGCTAGGTAGGATACCGCAGGAACTCGAGTAAACGGATCACCGTATGTACCAGGTAGTCCGAAAAACCTCCTCTCCCAGACAGATAAAAAAGAAACTTTGCTAGTAGAAGCTACCCCAACGTCTCGGCACAAGGCCCGATGGTTCGAGTTCTTATGGTATCTCTAAATTCTAGCGACATGAGGGGAGGGATCTGTCCAAGCCCCGAGTGACTCGATGACGACAAATACTCATCCTGGTGTATGTACTGTGCCGTGCGGCACGTTGTTGTTAAGATATCGAGAGGGCAGAGAGTAACCTTGTCTCATATCGATTCAACGTCTTGCCCACTAAAGAGAACCGAAATACTATTATCAAACATTATCCACTTTCATCAAATCCATCAAATCCAATCCAAACACTCCAGCCATGGGTCCAGCACCACCACCTCCCCCACGAACACTCCTCTGTTTCTTAAGCGCATCCGCAAGAGAGCTCTTCCTCTTCTTCGCCCTAGCTTTACTTCCCTGGTTCCCACCCCTATCCACCTTCCTTTCCCCCCGCACCCCCCCTTCTACTCTCGTTACCCCGCCACCTTCCTTCCCCTTCCCCTTCTTAATCCCGGGCTTCCCAACTTCCGACCGGTTCTCACCCCCACAAGTCTGACACTCCCACACAACCACCGTAGTCTTCGACGCTGTAACTTCTTTCCTCTTTTCTTTCACACGCGGGAAGGTACGCACGTGCGCGTTCCAGCCCGGTATAAGTATCGTAGTGCAAGCATTGCATATGTTGGATAATCCTGGGCTTGATTGAGCGGCCGGTGAGGTTGAGAGAAGGGCTGCGGAGAGGGATGGAGCTGTTGGGAGGAGGAGGTGTGAGGCGCGGAGGATGTAGGATGTTGTTGTGTTAGACAAGGAGGGGTGGGGTGGTGCCTTTGCCATAATGCGAGCGATAGTGAGTGGGGAGGGTGGACGTGGAAGTTAAGTTTGAGATGAAGATGCGGCTGCATGCAGGTTGAGGTACCGTAGTGAAATGTGATAAGGGTTAGGGAAGGTAGCTGGTGATAACCCTAGTCCAGAGGAGAGTTGAGTACTGTACAGCGCGAATCGCTTAAAACCTACACCTCAAATAGTCCCAAACCGGAGGGCGGATGCCAAACTCAAAACACAGAATTTTAAGAAACAGAAACCGTGAAGAGGTAGAGAATCAAGAGGGCTTGGTCCCCATGGTTCGATTTCACAAAATAGGCGCGAACTGGGAAAGATTATTGAAGGTTAAGTTGAAGATTTTTGGTGAGAGTGAAACGAGTTCCCGGATATTCGCAGCATAGGATACTGGGTAAAAGTGCTGGGTACTGAAAGAGTGACTTCCGGCCGGAGGAGGATAATCTCCTTGTAAAGTCTGCAGACAAACAAAGAACCGCAAGGAGGGAGAAATGATCCAACCGGAGGAAAACCTCTGCAGTACCTGAGTGGACAAACACCACTCGCACTCACAAGCACTGATGAAGTATTCTCGATAATGATCACGAAAACCCTGATGAAAGAAAAGTCCGTTACGTATAAACCGTTCTCAGTTCCCGGTTTCTCGCGGAGGTGTTCGTGCGTGAGTAAGTACAGAGCCGTCTTCCACAGTAGTCTCTTGTTTTTGCTTCCACCAGAAGCCCCACGAACCAACCGCTGATTACAAATCATCTCCCTGCCTGGAGACACAACCCTTTCCTTTCCAGAAACCCACTAAACTGCTTCCTCTAGCCTCTGAACATAAAGAATTAATCTAGCTAGCTAAGATTATGTAGTCCCAGGTTTTTGCCCGACAGAAGAACCCCGTTTCCCCTCAACATCGACTCCGATGTTGCTTTCCCTCCCCTACCCTTCAACCTGATTATCCTTCAGCCAACCATGACTTCCATACACCCCATATAACCCCTCTCTCTTGTCTCCTAACCTGCCATCTCACCGATAACAAATCCCCCTGGCACACTTGCCAAAATCCGCCGATGTCTCCCATAGCCCCTCTTTCATAAACTACTCCTCTCTCATTCGTATCCTCACCTCCGGGGAATTTCTCTCTATCCCGCGGAATGTAAACAAGAAGATCGTCGAAGTGGTAGCGTTTAGTGATACTGGGTGGATCATGCAACTGTCGAACATGGGCTGAAACTTTAGACTTTGAAATCCGCTTGACAATTCGCGGGGTTGACCAGCAGGGGTCGAGCTTTCTTCCGTTGTCCTTCGCAAGCTTAAAGTCTCTCAGGAGAACAAGATCCCCGACCTTAGGTTCCTCATACCCAGCAGTCTTCCGAGGCGAAATCTGATCCTGCACCCTTCCTAATTTCTGCGTAGCTAGTCTTCCTCTCTCGTCTCTCCGGTCAATAAGTGCTTCAATGCTTGCTTCTGACAATCCAATAATATCCCCTTCCAGTAGCAGATCCTTTTTTAGCCAATCCGCTAAGCCTGACTCGGACTTCCGAGTTGTGACAGGGTTGAAGCCAAGTAAAGTTTCGGCCGGGGTATATCCATGGATTTTAATACAGGGAGTATTGATGCTGAGTACCGCGTTCCGAATCTCTAAACCCCAGTCTCTAGAGGAACCCAAGGAAATGCAATTCAAGCGGATTCGTCCAACAAGCATATGAAAATATCTCTCACTAAGCCCCACTGACTGTGGGTGAGATATAGCTGAGGGAAAATGTATCACGCCGTGCTCCCTCCACATGTGCGATATCGCTGACCCAGTAAAATGGCTCCCATTGTCAGTGTATACCGTGAGAGGCCATCCAACTACCGGGAAAATACAGTCCAGAAGTGCTTGCATTGTAGACAACTGATCAGCTGTCTGAACTCCGACACCCCATAGAAAGCGTGAGAAGTAATTGATGACTACCAATATATAGCTATAGCCAGTCACCTTGCATGGTGGAGAGATCGGCCCAACATAATCCATTCCAATCATGTCCATCGGCTCAAATTGCAGAATAGAGCGTAGCTGCCCAGACTTCTGTATCATTGTTACCCTTTGACAAGGTAGACAGGAAGCGATCCATCGACCAATATCCTTGGCTCTAGTTAGCCAATAGACTTGCCCATGAGGTCGACCAAGAGTAAACGTAGTGGCAAAATGCCCGTGTCCCTCGTGCAAGCTTGTCAGAACTCTCTCCACATCTTCTTCAAAGATACAGCTTGCGAGTTCTCCATTCTTCTCACGGAAGAAAAGCTTCGGCTGATTACCATCCACCAATACATATCTTCGCATTTCTCTTTCTAAAGCCCTCCTTTGACTTCTACCCATATCCAATTTCTTAGCACCAATTGCACCATCCTCCAGTTCATCCAGCCGCGCTTGTACCACCACCCCATACATTCTTGATTCCAACCACCTATGCCACTTTCGCCTCCTCATATCCGCTGTGGCTACCCTTAGGCTCTCATTTCCTATTGCTGCACCCTGCCCTTCCTTTGTTCCTCCGCTTTCATTCAGAATTTTCCCATTTCTCTTGTCCCTATTGTTATCAACAACTTTGTTCACCATCCAAAACCCTTTGTCTATCCGCAGAGCGAGTGCCAGTACTGCATTCGTCCTGACATCATAAACTAAACTACAGATTGGAAGTAGGAGCCCAGGAACGGTAGTAAACCCACTGAGTCCTCGGCCACATGCTGGGAAAGAAGTCGATCAGGTAACCTTGATAGCCCATCTGCAATACCCATGAAATGGGTCTTCGCTGACCGATGTAGGAGTTTGACATCATACACTCCCAGCCGTTCTTGCAATTTCACGATCGGACCATGAGCATCATTGTCCAGCCCAGTGAGTAGAGTTGGCAAAGCTTCATGATCCGTGTAGACTAGAATCGGATCTGCGAAGCTATCACCATCCATCGTACCTCCACCAGACAACGAATAACTGCCAAAGCCTCCCTTTCCGAGTTTGAATATCTCGTCTCAGCATCGCTGAGTCTGAAGGATATAAAGATAATTATCCTTTCTCCATTACCGTGAACCATTTCATTCCCCGCCTCCTTTCCCGGTGCAATACCTTCCAGCTGAAATAAAACTCCTCCGATACCCCGCTTGCTCGCATCGACTGCAAGATGATATTGTGCATCGGGGTTTGGTGCTGCCATAGCATTGTTGGCTATTGCTTGCTTGATTGCTTGAAAAGCAACCTTCTTTTCCCGATCCCAGTAGAATTCATGCTGCATTTCAACATCACATTTTCCCCTTCGTTTCTCACTTCCTTTGTCGGCCTCTTCTGCTTTCCCATACTGTAATATCCGAACCAACTCCGCTCGACCTGGGATAAACCGCTGTAGAAATGGCATAAGGTAACAAAAAGCCTACACCTCCCCAGCGCATGTCGGGGTGGGCCACTGTAGTATAGTTTCCCTTTTCCTAAGCGATGGGCGTAATCCGTTCGGTCCAGCCTCTAACCCCACAAAGTCTAACGACTGACAAAGGAAGTGTGACTTGGAATCCTTCAGATAGAGTGGTCCTCAATCACATTGCAGAAAAAACTTCTCGTGGAGGAAGTCATACATATCCTCAAAACTGACAGAGCTCCCATAGCTGTCATCTATCATGCCATCGAATGCCACTGTCCCGTCATCGCCAATTAGTGATTCCTCGCCTATTAAGTCCACTCTTTGTCCGCTGCTGTCTTCAACAACTCCCTCTGGAATAGCTCCAAAGACGAGATCACGAAATCGACTGTAGGTATGTGTCCCTCCAGTTAATCCCTGGCCCATTACGTTGTAACAGTACATCCAGTTAGGTGTTACGAAACCAAGCTTCATCTCATCGCCCTGCCTCACACGAATCGCCCAATACGAATTTGCAGTGTCGGTAGTAAAGAAGAACTTCTTCCCATGCTTTAACACTGTGTATATAATCTGTTCAATTCGGGGACACGGGTAGCAAGACTTTTCCGTCACTCGGTTCAGAGGAATAAAGTTATGTAACATCAGTAGTCGTGAGTCTCTAGGTAGTTTATCCGCCCGTGGTTGTAGCGGAAATTTAGTTCGCTCTCCCCATTCAGAATCACATCTGAAGATGAGCCCTGCTTGCTCCATCTTTGGCAAGAGCTGACGACAAAAAGCAATCTCCTCCTCTGTATACAGAGGAATTCGAGCTCGGTGAGGTATTGCCCCAGGTGAAAGAATGATCGCATGCTCTATGAGATCGGTTCTTCGGATATGGAGCAAATCACTTTCGAATATATCTCTCCAAGTGTACAGGAGTCGCTTGGCCTTTGATGTCTGCACTTCATCAAGCTGGTTTCCAAGCTTCAAGGACGTTGTTTGAAACCATCTCTGTATCTCGTCCTTGGAAACGGCTTCAAGACTAACAATTTGACGCTTAACCGGCCGACGGGTAGTTGGGAATAACTGTGCCTGATTGCGCGTTAAGGGCACCGTGCTCATCACCTTCTCATGTTGTGCTCTCCTACCCTTCTTATCATTTCCATTATTCCTTTCCGTAGCACCCAGCTTTTTGGGATCCACACCTGCTGACTCCACTTCGCTTGTTTACTTCCCACCCATTGCCATGCAGTAAAATCCCCTCTTACTGCTCCCACGGTTGAGTTCGCTCTGGTTTGTGTTGCTCACCGATGATTGCTGATTTTCCTCTCTCCGGTCTTCTCCCTTCGAGCTTTTCGCCCTTCTCTCAGAATAACCTTGCTGGTCTCCTCTTGCTCCACTTCTTTCTCCACTTTCTTCCTCCGGCCAATCTCCTACTATTCCTCTATCTCCGTCACTCATCTTTCTTCCGATTTCCTTCCTACAAGAACCCGCAAACATCCAATCAATCCCTACATCCAACTCCCCATCCTCAGATCCACCAGGGTTATATGAGCGTCGTCCTGTCCACTGCCAACAAGGCGACACTCGTAGTTTCCCGAAATCAAATCCCCCTCTTTCTTCTCATTCCAGTGATCCAGTTCATTTAAAAGTGTTTCTATAGCGTCCTCGGCTTCATCATCCTCAACATCACAAAATGGTTTGGAGTCTAGACTTTCTAGTTTAACCCCAGTTTCTCCTATTGGTATACCCGGAACCTTCCTCCTAACCCTATGACTGCCCTCAATAAACAGAGTTCTCGAGTCGTGATACCCAACTGCCCTAATACGTTTTAGCCATCTTCTCGAAAGTAAAAGTTGATAGGTTTGGGAAACGGCGACTTCATAGGCCTTCACCCATGCTAACACTCCAGCTACCACCACATCCAACCAAATGTAGTTTCTAAGTACCACTAGTCGATCATCGGCAAGCCGCATGCCCAGACCCGAAACTGGATACCTCTCTAGCCCAGGTTTGTCCACCAACTTAGTAGAAATCAAATCCAGCATCGCTCCGGCATTCACTAGCACCTCCGGGATCTGGAAGTTTCCAATCTATGCCTCTATATAAAGGCATTCGATATTATCGTCAATACCTGGTGATGCTTTACTCGTAACCTCATTTCCTAGCGGAAACTTGCTAGCATGAAGACTGGCCGGTTGAACTACTGGCTTATTCTTCGCAATTCTTTTCTTTCTCACTCGTGGAATTGATGATAGGAGAGGTTCTGCCAAGTCCCTGCGAAGTCTAGGTGAGCAGTCCAAAAGCTGAGGCAGAGTGATATGTAAGTGGAACTTGGCCCATTTAATGCATCCTGGATGGTAAAAGGCATATGTCTTTTGATCCAGTTGATAAGTACGATAGCTGCTCACGCTTTCGCATTTCTCTGCTGAGCACTTTGTGGGGGCAACATTCCCAATTCCACTTCATCATTACTTTCATCCTCGCTAACCTCTGCTAGATGGTCAGTACGATTTTCGGGTATTGGAGTTTCTTCCTCCTCTGCATCAGGCACCACGGTGAGATTATGTCCCCTCCCATATGCGAGAGGGTTATTGGTAGGCCTGTGAGATCTCCGTGGAATACTCCTTTCGCCCGTCTCCTGCATTCGCCTTAATACCTTGATTGACCTTTGCCCCGTCATGCTGTCGGTTTCTCGGTCTTCAACCCGGGCTCTCTTCTCAGCTAGTGCATTCTCGAAAATAGTTCTGACTGCTGGAATCCGACCCGCAACCACACAAGCAGTTCCCAGCTCCTTTGTACTAACTGTGCATACCCGAACACAGGAAACCGGAGCTCCCATTTGAACTGGTGGGGTTGGGTCCTTGTCACTTGGTTGACGTGATAGAATAGCTCTGGGTACAACCTCTGTAGTATTAGCTCCAGTAAGCGGTCAGTCCAGCCTACGGTCCATGGATCGAAACTCCAGCTCAGGTTGTTCCCATTTCCTCCGTATTTGGTCTCGTATTTGCTGTTGCTCGAATCGACTAATAGGCTGGTTAGTACAAGTATCAGAATAATACCCTCGGATACCACAGTTGAAACACGTATTACGAGGATTACTCCGACGATTCTCCATCCATCCCATAGTTGAACGGTTCTGGTTTGGAGGTATGGGTCCTATTGATGCCTCATAAGCTGTTATGAAAATGTTAAACTGATCTTGGGTCATGATAGGCGACAAAGGGGAATTTCCGGTATACAACCCGGCAAGAACTTCGGCTTTCCCAACTGCATTAACCTGAGCAATAGGAGTGGTAGAATAAAGGGCAACCACTGGTGACTCTGGCTCCTGTGCTCTTGGCTGAGGGCGAAAGTGATCGGGTCCCCTATTTCCTCAAACGAAAACTTCACCACTTCTAGAGCTTTGACAAAAGAGAAATTAGGAGAGTCTTTCAGATCAAAAGTAACTCTCTGCCGTCGTTCCTGATCCTTCATCCCTTTAATGAAGGTAATAGCGAAAAGCAAATCCATCTCCCGTGGAATCTTTCGGGAGAGCTTTTCAACCCGATGGACATAGTCACGGATGTGCTCAGTCACTCATTGGGAAAGGGATAGCATTTCGTTCTGCAATGCAAAGAGTGAGGATGCTGGTGATGCCTTTACCGAGTATCGATCCTTGAACTCAGCTACCACCTTTGCATGATTCTTTTTATCGGCTTCTGGCAGTACATAGTACCACCAGTGCCACGCGTCCCCATCTTTCTGAAGATTTTGCCGGAAAAGCCTAATCTTCGATTTGTTAGTAGCTTCCTGGATACTCGGGTTAACTGTAAGGTCCCAGGAGAGTGCTGCTGTTTCCACATCGTCCAGGTATTCATTGACACTCTCACTCATGTCAGCATTGGCCCTATTAAATGGGGAAATTTTAATTAGAGAAGCCATTCTGTTAGTAACCTGAGTCCAAAAAGACGGGGAAGGATTGTGGGAAGAGGAATGGGGTCTAGAGCTCGCGTGAGACAAAACCGGCGGAATAAAGAAAAGGCTAGAGGAATACGGAGATGGACTGTTTGACAGTTCTCGATAACTGCGGAGTAGCTGCTGGTTAATGTCAATAGCCTTACTGAAAGAAAGGGGAGTAGTGTGCTCCACCATAACTTTTGTGAAGAAGGAAACTTGACAGAAGGAAAAGATTAAAGAACAGACAAGAAGGCGAAAGAAAGAAGAGAAATGATCAGTAGGTCTCTCTGGGATAGAAACCAGGGAATCCGTTTCAGAGCTGCAAATGAAAGAGTGACTTCCGGCCGGAGGAGGATAATCTCCTTGTAAAGTCTGCAGACAAACAAAGAACCGCAAGGAGGGAGAAATGATCCAACCAGAGGAAAGCCTCTGCAGTACCTGAGTGGACAAATACCACTCGCACTCACAAGCACTGATGAAGTATCCTCGATAATGATCACGAAAACCCTGATGAAAGAAAAGTCCGTTAAGTATAAACCGTTCTCAGTTCACGGTTTCTCGCGGAAGTGTTTGTGCATGAGTTTAACGGGGGCACCCTGTAGAGAGGTGAACTCTAAGGTTGCGACCTCACCAAACCCTCAACGTAGAAGATGAAGATGAGGTAAAATAATTCAGAAGAATCAACGGTAAAACTTAATATAGTTAAGCTCGAAGCTTCATTCAATTTAGTTCTCTTGAGGAAAAGTTGGATGCGGAGTAGAATGCCAAATGCTTAAACTTAAGTAGATATGAGATTTAAGCCTTTGACATTCACAAACTACTTCCGACCTTGTGCGAGCACCCTGTCCAGCCCAGGGTTTGTCCGAGGTCTACCCTCCATCAGGATTAATCCTGCCGCAAGTATAGGACCTACTCAGGTACACTTAACTCCGTCAATAAGATATGAGTTTCTGCAATGCATCTCCAATACAACCTCATGTGGAAAAACTCTTCCTATCAAAGTCATACTAGGGTATCAGCAAAAAAACTAGCTTGCGTCCTGTGCGTCCTGTGCATCTGACGCACCTGATGCACACAACGTCAATTGAGAATTAGGATGCCACGTCGATCTGACATTGCGTCCTGATTTGCCTTTGTTTCCACCCTGAATGCTGACGCCACCCAGGGACAGACCTCTTTGCCCTGGGTGTCCTGACAGCGTCTGGTGCCCTGCCGCTGCGTGGTGACAGCGTCTTGTGCCCTGCGGCCACGTCCTGACAGTGTCTGGTGGTCAGGGCTGTCGTCCTGGCGACCAATGATCACCCCTACGTAATTCCCACGTTGTCTGATACTGTCCTCTTGCGCCATGACACCATATCTCTCTCCCCCATAGTCAGGGCTTCTTTCCTCTGGCCACGTCCCGTCCAGATATCACTGCTCTGTGGTCCAGGGTCAGGATCTCACGCTCCTGATCCATGATCTCCAGATGAGAGATGACTTCTTCCAGATTTTACGCCAAATACGGTGCGTCCCCTGATTGTTACACATGACATGTTCAGACTCTCTGCGCTCTGATATCCTGACTCGGGTATGCTGTTCTGGCGCCCGATAAACTACTTCTGACGATATCGCAACGTCTCCCTGAATGGATTTTCTTTCGCACCTCACGCTCTTGCGATCAGCTCTACTATTTCCACTTTTGGTTCTGTCTGCTTAGGAATACGAAATAATTAATACTATATCTTACTCTACAAACACACTATTTCCTATGTACCCTCTCATACGCTTGCCCCATTTCCCTCCTCCTCCGTTCCCGGGTCACTATGAACTGTTGCCTCGTGTTCTGGTACCAAGATCTCAAGACTCAGAGATAGCGGACACGGCGGAGTTGGGCTCACTGCGGGATCCAACGTTAGCCCCACGGTCTCCTCTGGTGAAGAGTCCAGACACAGAGGATCCGAATCTAGATATGTGAGAAGGCCCGCTGCTGACGCGGGCCGAAATAGAAAGACGCTTGTGCCGTCTGGGAACTGTTTTGGCTCTCGAGCAGAGGCCCAAGATGCAGGTTATTCGGAGTTTGACTCCGTGGTGCTGTCCATCGCTGAAGGTTGGTTGAACTTTGACCCTCTAGTTCTGCTGCCACAGCAGCACCATCGTCCGTGAAGCCTTCCCGGCGATGTTGTCGGACTTCATGCTCTCGCTCCATCTTTCCACGGATGGTCCAACCAATTTTGTCCAGAATCTGAGTTTGAACCGAGTCGGGGCATGATGCCCACGTTTGCCTTTAGCGCACAAAAAGATCTTAAATGGTTGCCGTTAGGTTAGTCTTCTCGGGAAAGACAAAGGTCAGGGTTCTGGCTCACCTCCGGCGGCTCCAGGCTTCAAGTCGCCCTGATCATTATATACTCCTGTCTGCCATGCTCGCAGTGCATGGCAGATTATGGCACACGTTAAGCAAATCATGGTACCGTTGATGCACCCAAGAAATGCCGGATCAATAATCCCACGCCGTCTCCTACCCTCGAAGTACTTTCCCCATATGGCCTCAGGAATCTGGGGCACCAGGAATCGATTTGGTATTATCTACGTCAAGTTCACTCTGATTAGTTGCAAGAGGATAGGTCGCCTCGTTAATAAGAGCAAAAACGCACCTTATATCCTCTCGGGGAGCACATAAATCTATCCTTTTCCAGCAGGTAGTCCACCCGGCAAGCAATTACCGTTGGGTCTTTGGGGAGATCGTACAATTTTATGCTCTCATGCTTTACGTGGTAGACAAACTGGGATCTTACCCGCGAGTGTTTTTGGTGTATCTGGAAAGGTTAGTACTAGTCCAGACGTCGAAAAGATTCTTGTAAAATTGGTTGATGTCTACTTACCAATTTTAGGCTTTCCTCAGATGCTTCTATATTCCCTGCATCGGATATGTGATTCAGTGCCTGAAGCCAAACACGGTGCACCTCAGTGGTCAATGCAACTGGTCCCGGGAGTGGTTCATCAAAAAGGGTATATAGGAGAATAAGTCCCTTGGCCCGCGCTACGATGGCTCCCTCTCCTCCCATAGCTGTATTGCGCCGTGAGTTAGTCTCAGGTCATATGCGCTTATGGCCCGGCATGCCCTGTTCGCCCCGAGGACTTGAGCATCGGACTGCTGACGTTGTGGCTCTGTGTGTAGCCATTGATGAATAACGCGATAAACCGGATGTCGAGATCATCGGTGGAGGGTAAGCTCTAATTCGTAATATACGTGCTTGTGCAGCAGGGGTACGTGTAACAATCCTACTCTAGTGTGGTTATCTGTGCGACAGGTAACGAATCGCTTACGTAGTTTTTGTTAGGCTATCCTTATAGTCCTAGGTCATTCTTGAATATCCGAGAGAGTATTCTTCTTTCCGAGATTAACTTATAATCTCTTCTTCGTTGGTAGACTATTTGATAGTCTTCGTATCTCACACCAATCTCTTATTGGGGAGAGGTGAGGGGGAACTTCTTCGTGTCTTAATCTTCTCTCCCGTGAGAGAGATGTGAGACTGTCCTTGTCTTAACAAGGTCGTGGTTGCTCCGCCGCTTAGGAGCTAAAGTGCTTGAGAGGTAAAGAGTAAAGATAAATGTAAAGGTATATTGTAGAAAAGTACTTAGATGGTCGCGTGAAGAGCTCTAACTACTGTGACCAAGTCTCCTACTTATAGACTCTTCACGCCCATAACCCTAACCCTGGTGACTCATAACTTGAGTCACACGGTCCTATGACTCATAATGAGTCATGCCCGAAATCCATCAGATGACTCCTATGAGTCACAGGGTAACATGCCGTAAACCAATCATAAAACATAAAACGTGTTAGGTGTGCAAAGCGCATCACCTGCGTGGAACTCGTGACTCATAATGTGAGTCACGCGCGAAAGTCATTACATCATTATGACTCACAATTGTGAGTCATAGAAACATCAACCAATCATAACATAACGATGACACGCAAGTGCGAGTCATGTGAGAACTATGAGTCAACTGACTGCATAGCGTGAAACATAAACATATATGGCTCACGATCGTGAGTCATAGAAACGTAAACATACCTTATGACTAATAACTATTAGTCATGTGAAATCTGCTTTGCTTAGTCACGATTTGTGACAGTACGCCTCACGATTGCGGCTTCCTGCGATCCGGAGGTGGTCGTAATTTGGACAGTCGATACCCTGTTGTTGGTTCGTTTCTCCCTAGCTCGTCATTGATGATGTGTTATTGATCTAGTGCCATCCGCATTATCATTCTCATCTGTGTCTGGCTCGGTGTCCAATTTGGTTTGATCAGATATGTGGGAGTTTTGGTACTCATCGCTGCTATCATCGCTGAGATCAAAGATTTCTCTTATTTGATGTCCATCCTCATCCTGATGGGCCTCGTGATTGTTATACGCCATAGTGTGTAAAGTGTCCCTTCGGGGGAGCTTGGCTGGTCGTGCCAGAAGATGTCTTACAATCCGTGGTAGGGAAGATTTCTGAGCTCCTGAATGTGCACTGTGAGTGCTGCCTGATTCGGTCGGCTGTGTTCCTGATCTGGCTGCCTTATCGACTGGTACCACGTTGTGCCTATGTTGGTTCTGATTAGCTACCCGTGCGGTGGGTTGGCTGCGTGAATTGGCTTGTGGTTGTTTATGCATGTTTGAATGCCGGACGTTTGATAAAGGTATAAGATATGAATTAGGACGTATGAAAAAGCGATATATTGTGTGGTAAAGATGAAGAGTGTGTTGTTTTGTTGAGTAGGACACATCTGGTCTTATATGCTAGGACTTAGGGGGCGGGTGGGGGGGGTTGAGCATCACATACGATCACTCGTTAATGCAAAGGACTATTTGGCTGAAAAAAGGGGGTTTTCTGCTTGTTCATCATTAAGTTAATACTCTGGACGAGCTCATATATGATGTTCGTCTAGAATCTGGGATGAACAAGTTCGACGGAATGCGGGCGTCGCTAATATACGAGACGTCGTCAATGTCTGAGCCTAAGCAAAAACTAGCCACAACGAGTATCGCTTAGCGACACCAATTCTAGCAAGACACATGCAACGCTAATAGCAGTTTAGATTTATCGATCTTAATCTCCGGATATTGATTTAACACCATCTAACTTCGAGATATCAGTTTTCACATCATGCATCCTCGCGAATTGTCTAGTTCTATTGGCCATCGCCGGCCGGGTTATGGACAGACAATGCGAGGCGTGCCCAATCGGGAAAAACATATTAGCCGTTAGCTCAAGGGGAAGTAAGGTCAAGAAGCTGATGCAAGGGCGTGCACAGGTATCATTAATTGTGTTCTATCTGATACTAGCTACGAACAAGAAGCAGCAAAGAAATTCAATGACATCAAAGGGAAAACCACATCTAGTGAATGGTAAGGTTGTTTGGGTAAAAAGGAAAATAAAATTACTCAAAAAAGTAGTGAATCTCGATTTATTTGCTGCCCGTGCTGCATCTTGCTGAACGGCGCACCTGAGGAGTAGATAGGGTGTTGTTTGGGGCCAGCGGAGAACTAGGGCTTTGAGATCCGCATGCCGGGTGTGTCACTGGAGCTGGTGGCTGGGTCGGGGACTCATTGATTGTGGCTGGCGGGTGTTCAGGTGGGGGGGAGGGATGTTCTATTGGTCTCTCCAGAGTCATGAGTTCGAGCCCAGTATGTGGAGCTGCGGGAGGCGAGAGTGGAAGTGCGTCGCAAATCATAGATAGACTGGCAGGAGGTGTGTCCTCAGCGCCATCGAGTCCTTGATGCCTCACAGATACATCTCCTAGGTTTGCCAGCCAATCAAGCATCCACGGGTGCTCCTTCGCCATTTCGTGAAGTGCTCGAAGTTTCTCCCACTGAGAAGGCCCAGCTGGGCCTGAAGAGTACAACCCCGATGCCGTGGCAATTGGATTAGAGCTTGCCGGTACTTTGATTTGCAATGGAATATTCCGCCGGGGTGTTGAGGGGCCCGGATCTCCAAGTGCCTGGAGATGCTTCTGTAATTAGCTATTCCATTTTAATGTGAAGGATAAAGATAGATGCAGGATGCTGCGGATTAGATACTTACATCGCCGTCGTCCACAGATATTACCCCAGCGCCATGAGGCGCCCGAGTTTCCCCTGCTGGCTCGGCCTCTAGCTATCCCTCATCGTCAACAGACTCTTCATCCCGCATTTCCCTCACAGAGTCTTCTCCTTCAACTGACTCATCCCAGATGTCGCGGTCAAAAACTGGATACCTCCCATCAGGAGGCTCCAGGGTTTCGTCCAGGTGCTCTCCATCTTCGCGACGTGACTTGAGAACCATTAGGTCCTTGGGATCGTGGCCTTTGTTAGCAAGGAACCACGCACGAATGTTGTCATTTCTATTGACAAATATGAGCTGGCGTAGGGGGAGTGGATCATCCGGCTTCTCACGTAGCATGGCGGCACCTTCTCCTGTCGCACCAATTAGATAGCAGGGGCATCGAATTTCCTCTTCCACGTCTTGCCCTCTTACTACCCGCAGCCAATCCATGATGCTCGGTGTGGTCAGAACCCCGCAGGCGATTCCCCTGTAGGAGTCTTTTACAAACCATGGGTGGCCGAGGAACCGATGCACGGTAGGCAGTTCACCTGTCCTTCGAATAATATGCATTCTCAAAGCACGTGTCACAAATTGTGACTAAGCAAGGCAGATTTCACATGACTAATAGTTATTAGTCATAAGGTATGTTTATGTTTCGCGCTATGCAGTCAGCTGACTTTAGTTCTCACATGACTCGCAGTTGCGTGTCATTGTTATGTTATGATTGGTTGATGTTTCTATGACTCATCATTGTGAGTAATAATAATGGAATGATATTCGCGCGTGACTCATATTATGAGTCACTAGTTTCACTCAGGTGACGTGCTTTGCGCACCTGACATGCTTTATGATTTGCGATTGGTTTCAGGTATGTTGCGCAGTGACTCATAGGAGTCATTTGATGGATTTCTGGTATGACTTGTTATGAGTCATAAGACCGTGTGACTCAAGTTATGAGTCACCAGGGATAGGGTTGTTGGCGTGAAGAGTCTATATAAGGAGGAGACTCGGTCACAGTAGTTATCACGAACCATCTCCCCTACACCTCCCGTGATTGAAATCTCAACACCAGGGAAATCATCGTGGGATTCCACCACCACCCCCTCTCCTCCCCCTTGATGGCTTCTGCCTAGGGGAGTGATGCTACATCCCCTCCTCTCCTTCTGGGGTCTTCCCCCTCCTCCACGGGGTTGTTCCTGTTCATCGTTGACTGCCGCTCATGAAGCTCAGTTCTCCCCTTTACCCCGCACTTCCTTTGCACCTCGCTTAGGTTTTGCACGGTCGGCATTCTGTCCTCTTCGCTCACGGTCGGCGCTGAGCTTTCCAAGCCCTTTGCGAAGTACCTTTCCGTCTCGATTGTGTGGTCCTGTCGGGGAACACTTCGGTTAGTACCTTCAGCACGTCGTCTTTCGTTTCGCATTCGGAAAAGCATCGGCCGCGGTTTCTCTAGTCGGTCGTCTCAAGTGTTCGGACTGTCCTTCCTCCTCACATCCCCCTCCCTCCACCCTCCTGGTCTTCGTCCTGTTGCTCAGTTACAGCTACACACACCCCCCCCCTTCCCACCACCTCAGCTGGCATCTTACTGCTCCCTTCCCGCGGTCGATCTTCGGTCGCTATACAAAAACCCACCTCGGTTACGCCCGTCCGTCTGGCCGTCGCTAATGCCGCTTTGGCACGCCCTCTGGCGACCCCTCACCACAGTCGCCTCCATACACCGTTCTATCCTGCCATTGGGCACCGCTTCATCCCCTGGCACCGCTCCGGTGTGCAGGTCCATACTCTCACTTCCTAGCCTAGGCTGATACCCGTCACTTATCAGACGTAAATTTCCTTTGTCAGGGGTTCATTTATCTCCTTTGTTCATATTTTGTAGATGTCACTAAGGGTTCTCCTTTCCTTCCTGCTTGTTTCTTTCCTTTCTATATCCTTCGAGTGTACGTGTATATTTGAGGGGTTTCGTTGGGCGATGGGTGAGATGTGCGGTTGGTCTCATACCAGAGGCACTTGGGGGTTTGGATGTTTCCTGGGGTCAGGAGGGTAGGGTTTTTGTCGGCCATATCGTTAAAGATGCATGCTGTCTTTGTACCTTAATAAAACAAAGGCACTTGATTTAAAAAAAAAAAAAAAAAAAAGCGGTCACAGTAGTTACCACGCTTCCGCTCCCATCTTTCCCCCGCCCTACATTTCTCAACACCACGTCGTTCTGCGTACGATCTCCTCTACCATACTTTTCGTCCTCATTGTTGGGCCTCACGTCCCCACCCTCACCCCCAGACATGGCCTCCAACCAGGGCGGCCCCTCGAGAATCGGCACTCCTGCCCCTATCTCTCCCATCCCACCCACTGGGAATCTCGACCATCTCGTCTCGCTTTTCCACCAGACTGCTGCTGACCTTGGGCTTCCCGCTGCTGGTTTCCCCCCCATGACTCCTGCGAATATTTCCACCCTCTCCATCGGGGAACAAATGCTCTTCCCTTTACTTTGCAGCTCTCTTCAATCGAGCGTCCACATCGCGACAGCCCTTGAGAGTCTCTCGACTAAAATCCACGACCTATCCTCCCATGTTACCAACCTGGACTTCTCCCCGCAACCCCCAAACCTCGCCCCACTCCAGGCATCTCTCCGCGACATTGCCTCCAGCCTTCCCTCAACAGCTCAGGCCTCTTTCCCTCCCCAACGCCCTAGCGCCCCACAACAGGCCACACACCCCCCTACTGGCTCTCGTCCCACCCCCACCGGCAACACAAACCCCTCTCGCCAAGAGAAAGGGAAGGAAAGAGCTCCTCCGGCTCCACCCCCGCCGCCAGCCAATACGGTCTGGCCCTTCCCCTCAGCTGACCCAGATCTCCCGAGATAGGACATGTCAACTTCCCCTCCCACACCATACGGCAACCCTGAGGCGTTTGCCAAGAAATACCCCCACCCCTGGGAGGCGGAAGAATTTGCCAAGGGTAAATACCCCCCCGGCCCTTCTTGGACCCCCGGCCTTCTGGACGCCGGCTGGCGTCCCCACACCACCATGGCCCCCAAGCTCACCCCCACCTATGCCCAAGCTGCCGCACCCCCTGCTAAGGGAAAGAAGGGTCGACAGGCGAAGGCCTCTGCCTAAGCTTCCTCCGTTGAGGTTGCGTCAGGTGAGGTTTTTACGAAATCTCCCCCTCCTCTTCCCCACGCTGTCCGCAGATTTTTCGCCTCCAGAACCACCTTCGAACCCCACCCAGAGGCGCTCAAAATAGCAGCCCATTTCCCCGACATTGCTGCCTCTCTCCTTAGAGAAGCTAACTGCTCCCTCCCTCTTTCCTTCACATGCACGGTGAACGACAAGGGCTCAGTGTCATTGCTCGGCACCGACCTTCACACCCCTGCCTCCGCTTATACCCCCTATTTCGCTCCCCTCACCTCAAGATTGAACAAAGCCTTTCCGATAGGCAACTCTCCTTGGGATATTTTTAAACCCGCCCCAAACGAAACACAACTCTTAATTCACTTGGTCCCTCTCGCCTTCCTCCCCTCGTACGATGACCAACTCTTCCCCTCTCTTCACGAGTCCATCCGCAATGCCAGGGGAGTCTCCATTCTCTCAGCGAGCTACCTTAACCCAGACACGGAATCTCGTGAGCAGAAGAACGCCACCTCTGTGGTTGTTACAGGGGCCCCGCCCGACGCTGATGCTATCCTCCCCTCCATCAACCTCTTCTCCCGGAACCGGAGAGTCGAACAAATGTTCTCCTCCTCTAAAAACTCCCAGTGTAAGAAATGCTGGAAGTTCGGCCATATCCCTACCCGCTGTCCCAGCTCACTGCCTGTCTGCCCCTTCTGCTCGCTCGCACATACCAAGGCGGAGCATCGCTGCCCTAACCCTTCCTGCCCTAAGGGTGGCAATCTCCGACCTGTCCTCGCCTGCTGTCCATCCTCGGTGGCATGCTGTCCTAACTGCCAAGAAGAGCACTCTGCGCGGAGCAGGGATTGCCCCTCCCGCCCGAAGACTACTGCCGACACACCAAAGGTGCTATCTCGACAGGCGCAGGACAGCATGGATCTCGCTGCAGACCAGGCTGGCCCTTCGACGATCCTTCTCTCAGCACCAGGTGCCCCTCCTCACACCCCGAGTGCCCCTGTTCTCCCACGCGATGCTCCTCCACCTAGGCAGAGAGCCCAGCGCACCATCACCGTCACCGATCTCGCCCCAAGAGAGAGCGGTGATGAATCCCTAGATTTCGACTCCTATGTGCGCTCTGCCCAATAATGGAGAGTTTTTTCACTCGCTACACTGACAGCGGCGCTGTCTTCCCGTCGTTTCCGATCGTTCAACATAACTGCCTTGGGAGCTGGGATGTTGTTCTTTCACTTTTTCACAGCTTTACCATGCTGCCTCACCCTCCTTTGCTTGTAGCCATCCAAGACTCCCCCTCCAGACGATCAGTCCTCCCAACGTTCCCAGGATTCATGTCCTTTGCCCCACCCCCTCCTGGCCGCCCACGGGTGGCCATTTATGTTTCTCGGACTCTGAACCAACACTGTTCCTGCTCAACCGTGTTTCACGAATCTTCGGACATGATTTCGGTTGATGTTCTTTCTCCGGAGGGCCAATTTGGATCCCCCCACCACTCCCTGAGGGTCACATCGGTGGACAATCTTCGCACTAACAGTCCTCCCTACCGCTCCGTGCCGCCTGAGCGAATCTTTTCTTCTCTCTCCTACCCTCACCTGGTTTTGGGTGACTTTATCCTCCACCATCCTCTTGCAGATCCCGGCCGCTCCCTATCCGAAAGGGAGTTTATCATCTCTACACGCTACTTCGACGCCGCCTTTGACATCCCGTACCACCTTCTCAACACCCCCGGGGTTTACACCCGATTCCCATTTGACACCACCTCGCGACCCTCTGTCTTGGATCTGGGCTTCATGAATACCGCCCTCTCTTCTCTCGTCTCCTCATGGGACACCCCCCTCCCCTCCACTGGCTCGGACCACGTTCCATCTGTGATAACACTGAAACCTCCCGCGATTATGCTGCCCCCCCCTACTCTACACTGGGCCCTCCTTGACCTATATGCGGTAGGAAAGGCACTGGATACCTTCACCACGCTACCTTGCCCGGCGAGGCCCACACCCAACTCGCTGAGTAGGTGGTTTGACATCTCCTCGACCCGCCTTACCTCTCTCCTTACCTCCCATGCCCCATGCAAGCGCCCGTGCCCCCGCTCGAAGCCATGGTGGTCCCCCCGCCTGTCCTACCTTAGAAGAGAATATCACAGGTTCGCAAGGTTGTCCCGCCTTGATCCCTCCCCCCTCAACTGGAGCAATGTCAAGAGCTCGAGAAGGACTTATTTCAAGGCCATCGCCTCGGCCAAGAAAGCACACTGGTCAGACTTCCTGACCTCAGCCACTCCACGGACAGTCTGGACGGCCAAGAGATTCGCGTTCGGCAGGCCACCACAAAGATTCCCAGACCTGCCTGGGGCCTCCAACCCGGCCGAGGTAGCGGAGACCTTTCTTGACCACTTGTTTGCCTCCAAACCCCCTCCTCCCCCTCTCCTCCGCCTCACCCGCTATGAGGACTACACACCCCTCACCTCAGAGGAGATATCCAGGGCCCTCTCCAAATCCTCGAACACCTCCGCCCCTGGCCCCGACCACATCCCGTACTCCGTGTGGAAGTCTGTACATTACATCAAACCCTCCCTTCTTCCTTCCCTCCTGGATCCCCTGCTAGCCCACGGTGTTCACCCTCCCTCCCTCAAGAAGGCACTTGGTATAGTCCTTGACAAACCGGGCAAACCGTCATACGACTCACCCTCCTCCTTTAGGGTCATCGTCCTCCTCCGTACGCTCTTTAAGATTCTTGAGAGAGTGGTGGCCTCCCGCCTCTTGGCTCAGGCAACCATATGCTCCCTCATTCACCCCCTTCCATGCGGCTCCCTCCCTGGGAGGTCCACCGCCGATGCCGCCCTTGTCCTACAACATAACGTTGAGTCCTTCCATCGCCTCTGATACAGAGTCTCCACTCTCTTCCTTGATGTGAAGGGAGGCTTTGATAACGTGGAGTCCCCCTCACTCCTCTCTCTCCTCCGTAGGAAAGGGGTCAGCCCATACCTGGTCCAGTGGGTCGGCCTTTTCCTCAGGGACCGTACTTGTCGCCTGAGGTTCCAAGGGGCCCCTCGCTCCTTCACCCCCGTCTCGGTCGGGGTCCCTCAAGGATCCCCCATCTCCCCTCTTCTGTTCGTGATATACGTCTCCTCCCTCCACCTGGAGATCCCCAGGTCACTTATCATCTCCTACGTCGACGGCTTTGCTGTCACGGTAGCCTCGCCCTCCTACAGGACCAACGTTCGCCTCCGTCAGAAGGCCTTCTCAGCGCTCAAATGAAAGGCTTCGCCGATCAACATCTCCTTTTCTGTTCCGAAAACTGAACTAATCCACTGGAGAACCACCAGGAGCAATGAGCCACCGTGCTCCCTCCCGGTGCAACTGGAACATCTGCTCTTCTATCCACAGTCCCGCCTGAAGTGGCTGGGCTTCATCTTTACCCCCGCCTTCGACCCAAGGTCCCACTTCTCCAGGAGGTACACGCTTGCAAATGCCGCCCTGGCCACAATCCGGTGCCTCTCCCCCCCCGGTATGGGCCTTCCCCCCTACCTTTGTCTCTCCTTGGCGCATTCGCTCCTTGCTCCAATCCTCCTGTATGGATCCGCTGTCTGGAACCCTCCCCCGTCTATCATGGGCCCAATGTCTGTTTTCTGGCATCGGGTCTGTAGGTGGATCACCAATTGTTTCTCCTCCACCAACCTAACATGTTTGCACAGGGAAGCCTGTCTTCCCCCGCTACTTATACTTGTGCGCCACCAAGGCCGCCTTGCCGGCCTAAGGCTCATCTGTTCCACTCCAGAAATAAACCCTGCCACAGCACGTCTCCCTAAATCCGTTTGTATCTTCTCGCCACACCGCGCCACCTTGGTAGCGTGAGGTAAAATTACCTCCCAACCGTATCTCTTCTTTAACCTCGACGGGCGTTCTGCCCCGGACAAGTTAAAGAATCCGAGGTATCGACACAACGCCATCATAGCCTTGGCTAGCGCAGGCTCCCCCCTTGTCCACGACGTGGCCACCCTGCCGCCCATCTCCCTCCACTTGACAGAGTATCTACCCCCGGTGCCCGGGGTTGTCACATGATACGCACCCCTCAAACTGAGGGCTAAACAACTCCTCCTCTCTGCCTGGTCCGCCATCCCAGCCCCCCCATACTACCCCTATCCGCCCTCGACGCGCCCCCATCCCTTCAAGGGTTTGGGCAAGTTTGTTGCGGGCAGCATACACCAGATGCGATCGGGGAAAAGCTATCTCGCGGCACACCCCTCGTGGGAGTATCCTGATGCCGACACATCCTGCCCGTTATGCTCTGAGGCACCGCAGACCTTCAAGCATGCCATCCTGTCCTGCCCCTCCTTCGCCCGTCGGAGATCCTGCCTCCTTCAAAGGGTCTCAGACCTGGCTCCGGAAGCACCGATCTGGTCCGACCAGCAATTGCTCATTGCCCTGGCTGAGTTCATTCGCACCACTGCCACTGGTTTCCCTCCGGGGATGCCCCTGCTCGCTCCCTCCCTCCACACCCCCCTAAACCCCCTCTTTCCCTCTACCCCCCTGCCCGCCCCTGGCCCTCGAGACTAGTCAAGCGGTCTTATACTTTCAGTTATTTTAGCTACGGCTGCTTTGCGACGATTATTGGTCGCGTTGGGGGAGATGGTTATGGTTATTTCTTTTGTTGATTGTTATTTTGATTTTCGGTTTTGTTTTGGCCATATCGTTAAAGATGCATGTCATTTCTTGTACCGTAGAAACAAGGAACATATGATTTAAAAAAAAAAAAAAAAAAAAAAAAAAAGAGAAAAAAAAAGAAAAAAAAAGAAAAAAAAAAAGCGGTCACAGTAGTGAGCAGGGGGGCTTCGACAACGTGGAGTCCCCATCGCTCCTCTCTCTCCTCCGCAGAAAGGGGGTGAGCCCATACCTGGTCCAATGGGTCGGCTCCTTCCTCAGGGACCGCACCTGCCGCCTGACATTCCAAGGGTCCCCTCGCCTGTTCGCCCCCGTTTCGGTCGGAGTCTCTTAGGGTTTTCTGATCTCCCCCCTCCTATTCGTCATATACGTCTCCTCCCTCCACCTGGAAATTCCCAAGTCGCTTATCATTTCTTACGTCGATGACTTTGTGGTCACCGTAGCCTCACCCTCCTACAGAACCAACGTTCGCCTCCTTCAGAAGTCCTTCTCGGCGCTCAAGAGGAAGGCCTCACCGATCAATATCTCCTTCTCCGTTCCAAAGACTGAACTGATCCACTGGAGGACCGCCAGGAGCAAAGAGCCACCATGCTCCCTCCCGGTGCAGCTAGAGGATCAGCTCTTCTACCCGCAATCCCACCTGAAATGGCTGGGCTTCATATTCACACCCGCCTTCGACCCAGGTCCCACTTCTCCAGGAGGTATTCACTTGCAAATGCCGCCCTCGCCACGATCCGCCGCCTCTCCCCCCCCAGGATGGGCCTCCCACCCCACCTTTGTCTCGCCTTGGCGCGTTCACTCCTTGCTCCAATTCTTCCATATGGATCCACTGTCTCGAACCCCCCCCAGCCATCCTGAACCCGATGTCAGTTTTTTGGCGACGGGTCTGTTGGTGGATCACCAATTGCTTTGTCACCACCAACACAACATGTTTGCATAGGGAGGCCTGTCTCCCCCCGCTGCCAGCTCTTATAAGTCACCACCGGCGTCTCGCCAGCCTAAGGCTCATCTGCTCCCCTCCGGAGATAAACCCTGCCACCGCACGCCTACCCAGATCCGTTCCCACCTTCTCGCCCCACTGTGCCACCTTGGTGGCGCCTGGGAAGATCACCCCCCAGCCTTACCTCTTCTTCAACCTCAATTGGTGTTGTGCTCTGGACAGAGTCAAGAACCCGAGGTACCGACACAACGCCATCACCGCCTTAGCTAACACGGCCTCCCCCCTTGTACATGACGTTTCTACGTTACCGCCCATCTCCCTCAACCTCACAGACTACCTGCCCCCAGTCCCGGGGGTTGTTCCATCCTATGCCCGCCTCAATCTCAGGGCTAAACAGCTCCTCCTTTCTGACTGGTCTTCCACCCCGGCCCCACCATACTACCCCTACCCGCCCTCAATGCGCCCCCATCCCTTCATTGGCTTGGGCAAACTCGTTGCGGGAAGGATTCACCAGATGCGCTCTGGTAAAAGCTACCTCGCGGATCACCCCTCATAGGATAACCCTGATGCCGACACGTCCTGCCCCCTCTGCTCTCAGGCCCCGCAGACCTTCAAACACGCCATCCTGTCCTGCCCCTCCACAGCCCGTCAGAGATCCCGCCTCCTCCTAGGGGTCTCCGACTTGGCCCCCGAGGCCCCCCTCTGGTCCGACCAGCAACTGCTCATTGCACTGGCTGAGTTCATCCGCACCACAGCTACCAGTTTCCCTCCTGGAATGCCCCTGCTTGCTCCCTCCCTTCACAATCCCCCCGCAATCCCCCTCCTTCGACCCACCACCCTACCCGCCCCTGGCCCTCGAGACTAGCTAAGCGATTTACACTTTCCATTATTTTTAGCTTCGGCTGCTTTGCAACAATAATTGGTCGCGTAGGAGGAACTTGTTATGGTTATTTCTTTTGTTGATTGTTGAGTTGATTTTTGGTTTTGTTTTGGCCATATCATTAAAGATGCATGTCATTTCTTGTACCGTAGAAACAATGAAGATATGATTTAAAAAAAGAAAAGAAAAAAAGAAAAGAAAAAAAAGAAAAACGGTTACAGTAGTTAGCACGCTTCCGCTCCCATCTTTCCCCCCCCCTACATTTCTCAACACCATGTCGTTCTGCGCACGATATTCTCTCCCTTACTTTTCGTCCTCACAGTTGGGCCTCGTGTCCCCATCCCCACCTACAGACATGGCCTCCCATCAGGGTGGCCCCTCTCTCTCCCCTACTCCAGCCCCTCTCTCTCCCCTCCCAACTACAGGAAATCTCGACCATCTAGTCTCGATTTTTCACCAGACTGCCGCCGACATAGGGCTCCCCGCCGCTGGTTTCCCTCCCATTATGCCGGCGAACATCTCCACCCTCTCCATCGGAAAACAGATGCTCCTCCCTCTCCTCTGCACCTCGCTTCAATCAAGCATCCACATAGCAACTGTAACAGGTTTACTCCTGTCTAACAAAAAGGTACAATAGAAGGCTATCGGTTGACCGGCAAGCGCTAGGTCTAAGGGAGGCTTCAAGAGGCCCGGAGATAAAGAGATAATAGTTAAAGGGTAAGTGGAACTCTGAGATCGCCGTTCAACCAAGTATATTTATAAATCAAGAGTCTGCTGAAGTCTGCCGTTCTCCTGCTAGCCAGGAGATGAGTTTAAATACAAGAGTTCTCCCAGAGTGATAGTAATCAGATATCGTGCAACCACGATCATTACCGGGCAGTGCACCTTGCCCTGCATGTCCTGTGATCCCACATGAAACCTAAGAGTCATAACACTGCCTCAATGCTATCGTCAGCTTACATGACCGTTCCTTCACTTGTGTTCCTAATAAAACAACAAACATGCAAAACTAAGCTTAACAGAAGCTACTGGGCCTTAATATAGCTCCGGGGCTGTAAAACAATCAAACTAATCAAAGTAAGCAAAGTAATCAAACTAAACATAGGAAATCCTGCACTCCGCTCCGGTATACAGTTACCGGAACATGTATACATGTTACATTCCCTCAATCTGAAAAACCATAACCTCTCCTACTCCTTATAATCAATTTCGTCCAGATCTCTTGTGCCATAGGAGCTCGTCATCGCTGGTGGGGAAGTAGTCCTGCTTAGAGCTGCTAGAATCATATTCTTCGTCATCATAGGGTTCCCAGAAGTCATCTGCAATGGCGGTGGCGGTACAGGGTGTTGAGGAAACCTCCATTGGTTCCTAGAAGGTCTTAATGTAGTGGGAGGTGATCTTTGGTGTTGGTTCATCAGGGTGGTTTTCGTCCCAGTATTCCTGGATAAGTTCCAGGGCATGGTCGAGGTTCTCGATTGGCTCCCAAGAGTCGTCGGTTCTCTCATAGCCTTGCCAGTGCACCAGGAATTCGTCTCTCTTGTTCTGGCGCCTGTAATCGAGTATCTGTTCTGCTTCCCATTCTTCTGCGGTATGGATAAGGATAAGGGTGGGTTTGTCCATTCTTCTGGATGCAAACCTATCGGGATCGTTTTCATTGTATGCTTTGAGGGAGGAGATGTGAAAATATGGCTTCTGTCTGGCCATGCGGCGGGGTAATTCGAGTTTGTAGTTGTTTGTATCTTCGTCATGTGCTAGGACTTTGAATCGTCCAAACCATCGGGGCTCTAGCTTCTTGGATCGTCCAGGAGAGGCGGTGTAAGGGCGTCCTATAACAAGCACTCTGGATCCTGGTTTGAAGGGCTGTGGTGGGGGTTTCCGGCGTTTGTCTGCTTGTACAGTTTGCCGGAAGGTAGCGTGCTTTCTGGCCATGTCTACTTCCATTCTTGTTGCCTCATGGGCATTTAGAATCTCATCGACAGCTGGTATCTTGCTAGCGGATCTCTGGACAGGGTGGAATATCTTCCAAGGGCGTCCATAGAGGGCCTGGTAAGGGGACATGTGTAGGGAATCGTGGGGTGCTCCATTCATGGCTGCTGCTATGGCCAGGAGGGCTGGGGACCAGTTGTTCTGTCTTTTGTTAACGAAGTTCCTCATCATCTGCTTCAGGGTGCGAATCCTGCGCTCAACCTGGCCGTTGGTTTGATGGTGGTATTGGGTGGCCATCCAGACTTGGATATTAAGGGACTTCATGATCTGAGACCAAAACTTAGAGGTAAAGCGAGAGTCCTGGTCCAGAACGATACTTAAGGGAAGACCATGGATATCGAAGACAGCCTTGTTGAGTTCATCAAAGACTTTCTCAGTGGTGGCTGCATCTTTAAGAGGAACGAGATGGGTGTAGGAGGTAAATCGGTCCATAATGACCATGATAGTTGTGTATCCATTGGATTTGTTGAATGGGCCAGCGAAGTCTATGGCGAGGGATTGGTAGGCTTCGTCAGGTGTAGGGAGAGAGAGGGCTTTGCCTAACGGAAGTGTATTAGGCTCGTTATTGATTTGGCACTTGTCACAAGAGCGACAGTAGAGAATGAAGTCTTGTCGCATTTGGGGCCACCAGAAGAAGCAAGCGGCGTAGGAGTAGCATTTGTTAGCTGAGAAATGGCCTAGGCCTTCATGAACGGATTGGAGGATGAAATCCCGAAGGGATACTCACTCATCAAGAGGTCCCATAGGTATGTAAAGGTTTTGGTAGCCGTTGGTATACTGTGCCAGTAGGAGGCCATCGGAGATTCAATAGTGTAATTTGTTGCCAGTTTCTTTGACTTTGGCATAGAGGGGGTCAAGCTCTAAGGCCTGCCTGATTCGATCGCGGAAAATGCCATGTAGGCAGGCATTTAGGGTATCGAGAATGAGTTGGGCTTGACTAGATTCGGTCTGGTTGTCGTCAAAATCATTGTAGAGAGGCCCGAAGGCCGGCGAGGGCATAGTAGGGCTATCAAGAAGAGAGTCCTCCATCTTAAGAGGTGGGGCTCATTCAGAGAGGTATGGGAGATCAGGGGGAGAGTAGGAGAGTTCTTTCTGAGGGGCGATAGGCCCTTGGATGGCTGCTCGCTTTCCTTTGGCCTTTTTGCTCTGCTTTCACTTTCTTGGATCCATAGGCCAGTAGCTGGCCTCTGCTTTTTCTTCGTTGTGTAGCCCACAGTCATCATTAGTGCAGGTCCACCAGCTTGTTTCTGAGTGTCCATTTTCTTGTTCGCTGGGAGTAGGGGATATGACCGAGTCTTCACAGTAGCTATCGGTGCTATCGGTGGGGGAGGTGCTTGGGGAACTTTGTGGTGGGTTCTTGCGTTTATTTGAGGTGCTTAGAGAGGTTTGAGAACGGGTAACAGCGAAGCTGGCTGTTTCGTTCATAAGGTATTCAGGGCTAGAGCGAAGAATAGAGTTATAAGAGGTAAGGGTAGGAGAAGGCTTCTCATCGCTAGCGTAATACATAGCATCTTCTGAATCAGTGGAGTAGTCAAGCGAAGAGGCGTAGTGTGTGTCAATCGAGAGTGCTGAGTTATCGGGCAAGGCGTCTGTTCTAGAGCCTTGTGAGGTGGGGTCTTTTAGTGTTATAACTATAGAATTTGGTTTTCCTTCATGAATTCTCGATAGGTAATCTGCTAAGAAGTTCTCTGTTCCTGTAACGACCCTACAATAGGTAGCTACAATCACTATCACCTTAGGCCAAATGGTATACCAAGAGGTAACCAGAGGTGGTATGGTCTCGTATACTTTATACAAATAGCTGGTAAACCTAGGATAAGCCCTAGGCAACTGTTGAGTAGGCTTGAGGTACTCTACTAGGCAGGGTAACCTTTCGGGAGGACATTCGCATAAGGTCAAGAGAATTATGGGAATGTTACACGGACCTCCGAGACGACTTCTGTGGTCGCCTAGAGGACTTCCTGAGCGGTTAAAGGCATAAGAAGGCAAAGTTACCCTACCTTGGGAATTTGGTCATTATGCCCATGGACCCCAGTTACCCTACTGAGGAGTCCAAGTTACCCTACCTTCACCGGCAAAGTCATCCTAGAACTTAGAGGTCGATTGCCTCACATTCTATGGGCTCTTA
>Ga0307509_10001066_pt1 | contig 46933 bp, 47 predicted proteins | sample 10_EM_MG_FD_202245 | JGI IMG/M metagenome (GOLD analysis project Ga0307509, IMG submission 202245) | Populus trichocarpa ectomycorrhiza microbial communities from riparian zone in the Pacific Northwest, United States - 10_EM | ecosystem: Host-associated > Plants > Roots > Unclassified | place... | reverse complement strand
GAGACCTTAAGTTCCATTTCGGAGAAAATCCGTCGAAGGTCGTGAAGAACGCAGTCCATATACAACTCTCCAGTGCCCAAGATCACATGCTCACCAGATTCTTCGACCTTCGTCGAGATAAGAGGATAGCTCTTGTTTATCTTTCGAAGGCCGTCAAGCATTTTCGGCAGTTCTGAAGGGTTTACTGGCTCGACAGCAACCTTGAACACCGATTCAGTAAAGTGCTTTATGGGTCGAAAAATATAGGCGTCATCGTCCATCTTGTGCGCTACTACGGTGGCCGACTTTACGATCGAATTCTCGATCCCTCCTAAGAGCACCCAACATCCAGCCGGTACACCACTTGTAGGTACCTTGTATCTAGTTTCGGCTATCCAACAATCCGAGATAGTGGCTGCGACCATGTCTTCCTCATCATCAAGGGTATAACCCTCGCCTAGAACACGTACTTGCATGCCAGGCTTCACAGTTCCGCTCATAACCCTGCCGAAAGACAGGAAATCCGAGGCATTGCTAGTATGGTATAACTTCGTTATTTGTATGACCAATGGGCCTTCGGGGTCGCAGTTCTGCATGGACTCGGCGAGTTCTGTGTCCAAGGGCCCTGTGTAAGTATTCTCAACCTTGGCCTTTGCGCCATCCAAAGCGGAAGGAACGTGCTCCACAATCATGTCGACAAAGCCGGTAGCTGTGCCAAAGAACTGCCCACAAACCAATTTTAGAAGAACCTTAGCATCCATTTTGTACTGTGCAGGTTTAAGGGATATTCCGAGACCGGCAAGCGTAGATTTCAAACTGCCCGTACTTTCTCCAATCGTCTAAATAAAGGATTAGTATTCCGGATTGTCTCATGGGAGGCGGGAGCTTACGTGGGAATAAAGCTTGTAAAGAGGCTCAAGGATGAAATGCACAAAAGACCTTCTTGATTTCGTTTCCATAGATTTTCGAGTAAACTTCCTAGTGCCAGGATTATAGAAGATATTACCCCACAGCCTCTTCGCAAATTCCGCAATATTAATTCCAGAGTATGTATCGGCATACATCTTGGCAAAGCTGGCCAACGAAAAGCACCATCCCATGCTTGCACTAGCAAAGCAGATATTTCCCTTCTCAGGTGAAAGTCTCATACTCTCACCCCTTCCAGGCGCCGCATTTTCAATGACCGTATTCACCTCCTCGATCGTGTGCTTCAACTTAAAGTATGCATCCGTGGGCGGGAGTTTAAGCTCTAGGATCAAACGGTCGACCTTGTTCAAAACCAAAGTCATCGGAATATTCTCATCGACAGCATATTTGATTATCTGTTCAGTGTTGACCATTACACCCTCAACAACATCTACAACAAGCACGATGCCGTCGGCGACCCGCATAGAACAAGCCACTTCATCCACAAAGTTGACGTGGCCGGGGGTGTCAATGATGCTGACCAAGTAGGACTTGCCCTTCGAAGACTGTAATACGAGAGACATAGGGGAGGACTTAATAGAAACACCTCGTTCACGCTCGACGATATGGGTATCCGTGTACCGAAGCTAATCCCGATATTAGATCTCGCCCAAATGGTGATCCAGTACAATCCTTACCTGTTCCCCCTTCTTTCCCTCCGTATTCCCTTCTAGATCATGAGTCTCCACAACCAACATATCCATAAAGGCAGTCTTTCCGTGATGTAGATGCCCAACCAAGGCAACATTTCTGGCTTGATCCGGGAAGCCCATTAAATCCACCATAAACCTACATATCGTCAGTTTCATTACATTCTGTAGTCTAGGGCACCAGAAAACTTACTCCCTTGAGAAATGAGTCTTTGGAAGATCAGCCTCCTCCACAGTAAACTTCTTAACCCTAATAGGAGCTATTCACATCAGTTTACATCGCTTTCCATGGGAGGACAGGAATCCATACCTATAATAGGCTCCGATAACGGCTGCGCATCTTCCTCCTGTACCAAAGTCTCTACATCCGCCCCGTAGGTCTGTTCCGCTGTTGGATAGTATTGCTTATCTATGAATTAAAGCATGTTAATATCCTCATGCATTCCTAAAGTGTTTGAAAAAGAATTGAGACTAACCTTCATGAAGCACAACCGCGTTGGAAGGACCTTCCTCTGTTCCGTCACCCTATTAGCATTCAGTCCCCACCATCACCCCAATGGAGGAAACTCCATACCGTCAAGCTCCATCAATTGTTGCGCATCTTCGCCAGCAGCTGATGCCTCTTCCTCGTAGTCGACGTAGGCGTCTGCGCCGCTATCGTCTCTCTGTTCTTCCTCATCTGAATCAACAGCCTCCCCGATGAAATTTCCGAACCTAAGTTAAAACAAATGGCACCTCATTAGTCCACTGTTCCGCGCCAAAGATAACCCGAAGATGAGAGAGTGCCCCATACTCATCATAAAGGTCATCCATCGCGAGCGTAATTTCAAAAAAAATAAAAGAAAAAGGACTGAGCTGGTATGGAATGAATGAACGAATCGGTGATTGCAAGAAATGGAACTGAAGCCTCGTGTTGCCTTAGTTCGCATCTCTCACGTGATTTAGCTCTCAGGCCGGGTAACATGTAGGTATAGTGGCCGGGGTCTCAGACCTCTCCAATAGGGTTGCGCACTGATCATTGGCTGTGGGTTTGTGGCAGCTTATCATATAAGCTGCTAACCTGGATTTCTATGAACCTCAACACCATAAGCAACCATCATGGTTCCCAGATTCAGCTGTATCCGTATCATAATATGGGCAAACGTAGCAAAGAGCCCTAATGACCCCAATCCAAACACCACCCCACTCTATAGCACCATTAGCTCCCCACCCCCCCTCCAACCCTCTCGTTTTCAACGTCTTCACATTCCCACCCCCCATACAGACAAAACAAAGAAATTATGCCTTCCACCCATATTTTATCCTCCGCAACCCAACGCTGTCGCAAAGTCCTGGACCCAAACCTCAACGAATTCGTCTCGCAGCTCTCGGAGCGGGAGAGGGAGCTCATCGGACGCATCTCGGAGGAAGATGCAGCGGCAATGTTCAGCATATGGCAGTCAGAGCAAATGGATCGCTTCTCCACCCTCTGGAAAGAGGAGTTCATGAAACGTCATGTTGCCGAGGCGGATCTGCGCGAAACGAAGGAAGAACTGAAGCACGCGGTCGGCGACCTAAAGGGTTTGAGGACACTACTGGAGGGGAGGATCGGGAGGGAGAAAGAGATGGAAGCGGAGGTTCGCTATTTGAAAAAGGCACTGGAAACGAGTAAGGCCTCAGCTGTGGGGGTGAAGGAGGCGGGAGCCCGGATGCCCCCTCCTACTCAATCTCCTGCTATTGGACGCCCAAAGTCGGCTTTGGGATTTCGCCTAGGGAGACACAGCGGATAGGTTTGTGTTCCTTCTCCTTTCTCTCGTCGACTGTTCCGGGGATTGACTGAATTTTCCGGCAACTCGGCATCACAAAGTAGATCATCATATATCACTCGCAGGTTCAAACTTCCTCTCCCCTTTTTCCGAATCTGCGTGAGGCTCACATTGCTTTGGAAGTCTTCGAAATTACACCCCGCCGAACACCAGTTTCCTACTGGGGCATTCTAATTAATACCTTCCCAATACTAAGAGACTGTAATGCCTATTAATAATTTCCGTATTTCGCGGGGGACGTAGAATAATACGATACAAGCACTCGAGCCGGCTTCTTTGGAATCAGTTATACGTGTGAAGGGTTGGGGTGTGATTTGTTACCATCCAAATTGCCGAGATATTTCGGCGAGTTGTTTAAAGCTCCACTCGCTACGGCCGAGCCCCACCTCAAAAGCTCATACCATGGCCCAAAATACCTACAATCCGCTGAACACAGTGCTGCACAAAACTGTCAGCCATAGTAATTGAGAGATGTTTATGAACACGGCTACTATTGTATACCACCAAGACCCAGCCCCTTTGTTTAGATTTTGGTGTCATGCAACGGGAGTTGCGCTCGCAAACGTCGTTTAATCGCGGGGACTCAGGTAACCTGTTGCGGGAAGACAATTAATTAATCTCTAATGATCTCCAGCCCCTATCCCGAGTTGTGCGCAGGCCTTCTCTTTGAGTCCCAGCAGAGTCCGCCTTATACAGTTACAACGTATAGAACAGAATTCGGGCCAGTCACAGCCAGAACTACTGTTGAGCCTATTTCTGTTTTGAATGCTACATGGTATATCAATAGGGAAAGTAGTTTGGGTCCCGGCTCTAAAGGTGAGACAGTTTATGATGACAAGTTGCTACAGTAGTGAAACGATAGACTGTGTTTATTTGATTTAGGAAAAAGACTAGTGCCACCTTTGAAACAGAACTCCGATCTAAAAAGAAATTCTACAAGACAACTCCATGCACCAGCTCGTTCATATACTTCATGGCGGCATCAATAGGATCAGACTCTTCTCGAAATATGCCCTGCACTCTCCCAACTAACTCAGTGAAACCTGCTAGGGCAGAACCACCTGTTTCGTCCAACTTCATCAACATCTCTCTCAACCATTCATTTCCCAACTTCAATACCGCCACTAAAATATCCCCATCAACGTGGCCCATCCGTGGATCGCGTACCCCATTTTCAGGGTCCTGGGGACTATGTCTCCCAATACCTGCTTTAGTGCGATATAAGTCCTGAATATATCGCAGCAGGTGTAATGAATCCTCTTCCAGTAAGGTGAGGTGGAACATAGAGCCATCAATCCCCGAGGCGATAAGATCCTTGCCTGAGGTTTTTATTCCCGGAGGTGTCCCTTTCATGTACCAAGGAGGTCGGAGGTTTCCTTGCCGTATGCGGGAGATAGAGCTGGTTAGTTCCGCCTCTACAACCGTGACTAAGCTTTCGACGTTACGGCGATCTGTGAACCTGTTAGAAATTATATTCCCTCTCTTAAAAAACGGTTAATCAATACCTGGGGGTTGCCATAAACCCACAACTCCTAATTCTTTATCTGTTGCAAGAAAAAAACCTTGGAGCAGCTGGAAATGATGGAAACCGTTCCGAGCAACCTCATCGCTAGCCATTGTGAGAAACTAGTATGAATATTGCACCATTGTATATTTGACAAAGATGCCATACCTGAAAAGTCCATTGAATTTGTCATCCTCAAATTTGAGAACGAGCATTGAATCTTCTCCACATGATAAGTGTATCCAAGGCTCTGCCACAGTTATTTGAACTGCTGGGGATCTAAGCTTTTTTTCTGCTACAACATCAAATCTAGAAATACGTTAGACCAGGGCAGATATATGCTACGAAAGGTGTGTTACTTCTTTGTTTGCGTGTTCAATGTTCGCATATTGATGCTGTAACCTGAGCAGAATACTAGTGAGCTAGTAAAGTTAGAAAATATTGTTTCTGGTTTGATCGCTTTTCTTTACCTGCTACTATACGGTGCAAGTGAATACACGGGTGCTTCACATGGGATCTGGTAGCGTCGACGGACTTCAACACCTCCAGACGGGCCCAATACAACCGACAGTATCAGGACACGGCCTTTAAAGTGATTGGAAGCTGTAACGTTGATATAGCCCGTCCCGACAACGATATACCGGTAAATTTTGCCCTCGGTTTCCATACTCCATTCTATCAGACGATTAGATCTGCTTGGCTCGAGTGATAAAGTGAGGTACGAAACCTGTTAGACAATAAATCTGCTCGTTTGCCTTCCCAAAGATAATATCTTTCTTTGAGCTATCGCGGATGTCATGATCAGCTTTCGGCTGGCCCCTATTTTTCGTTAGTAAACGCGAAGTACCATGCCAGATTCCGTAGGTATCTCAGATTCCTTGGAACACAAAATCCTTCTGGAGCGTTTGATAGTAGGTTTTTTGCGTGATAGGTAGGGCGGAGGCAAATCAATGAAATCATGTAAACCGACTTTTATAAGCACTGGTGGGGGAGGCATTCATATACTCACGTTCTTGGGTCTATAAATCGTAACGAGCAGAAGGATTTGCGTTTTCCGGGAATGTGTTTTTCGCTCTCGACGCGTGGATCGTCAGAAGCGGTCCTAGAACAGGCAACGATCAAGATATTCAAAGGCTTATAAAACAAGAGCCTTCTAGGTGTCTCGTAGAGCCTTAACCTCCGGACACAAACCTTCTCACTTTCCCCTACATCAGCGAAAAATATTTGGTCCTTCGTAACGCCAACAACGATATTTTCGGGGTCTGGCGAGGTATCGATTTGGGCGAAAGCCACGAGAGAAGGCTAGGTGGAAGTCAGTTTTTGCTATTTCCTATATCCGTGGGGAAGATTAAAAGAACCACCTCAACCTCAGATTCCTCAAACACAACTTGAGATGCCCTAAAGTTACCACTTGGCAAATCAAACCGAAATAGTTCCGGTCCAGCCAAAATGAATGCAGAATCGCTACGACTAACATCTGAGTATATTTGGACCGGTGTTGGGCCAAATCTAATTTCGTCGATCCTCTCCAGACTGAGGCCTTAGCAAGTCAGCACTTGTGTATTTCCCAGATGTATTGCGTTGTGACCAAATCCGGTATTGACAGTCATTGGCCTACGTAAATTAGGTGATCAAAGTGCAAATTTACCTCGTTGCCATTGTATATCCATCACCACAACAGTGCCTCCTCGTAAGCCGCATAGCATTCGCGCCGTGTCGTTCGCCCGGATAATGACAGCGCACTCGCAAATGAACAAGTCCTGTTCCCCTCGGCAGCTGTCGCTCATCACTATACTCGTTAGAGCGTGATTCAAAACAGAGGATCTAGAACCTACTTGACTTTTCCAGGATGGGCACAAGCCCATTCGAGAAATCGAAAAGGAATAATTGTATTGTAGCCTGTCGGGTTCCTACCACAGCCAATATTCGGCCATTTCTGTCTCAGGTCGTTATTAAATTCGTAAAGAAGCAGATCATCAATATTATGCACGGGGGACCTACGCTTCCAATATTGAAATAAAAGTTGGTTCCTCAGCCAAGCTTGTGGGAATCCCAATGGGGTTAAGAAAATCTTCGCTGAGAAATGTTAGTACTATATGGGCCGCTAAGCCTGTAGTGATTACTCACATATTTTCATCGGCCACAATAGTAGCCAACGTCAACTTAACTAGAAACCCATTACGGACGGCGACTACCATATGATTCTCTTTCAAAGCTGCAGCTACTATAACATCTCCGCCGCCACATCGGCGTCTCTGAATTGACACACGTGGTTCATCTGCCATTTCAACGTCCCTGCTAACTTCTCGGTGGTTGGCAAGACTCGAATGCTTTAATTGTGAAATATTAATCGTGCTTGGAGTGACCTGCACCGAATGCTTTCCCACGGCTCCAGCAGCCAGAGTGGTTTCGTTCATATCCAAAAATTCAAAATCACTTGCATCCTCCCATTCTCCGTCCGGTTTCAAGAAACATAAATTTGATTGATCTGGCAGCGACGAGAACAGGAAGTAGCCGACATCCGAGCAATCCGGTAGTACCCACAGCCTTCGGACACCTCTCATCTGATGATCCGCCGATCCCTGAACCCTAGCCTGTATTCCATAACGAAGTTCGGTGATTGCTCCATGATCTCCACGACCTGTGCAAGCAAGGATCCGATCTCTTTCCACTTTCCCACTGGCATGGCCTTGAGCAGGCAGGTTAACAAGTTCAAAATCGAAAACCGGTGACCAATTGGCCACAGACTCCTCTAACTTTGGTTCAGTCTCAGCCGGATGTGGACCTATCTTTAACTGATCCAAGAGCTTCAGTTCAAGTCACTAGAACTTATCGGGTAGAAATAAAACAGAAATGGCATATCGTCATTTCGAAAAAACTTACTAGGTATACTCCACCACTACTCATTTCCCCACCGGCAACAAGCATGTCATTTTTGTTAAGACCAAAATCTAATGACGCAAACGCCGTACCAATCGAACAATCAAGACGGCAGGCTTTGTTGGCCAGTTGAATCAAATTTGGACCTTGGGTGTCCACCTCTAAAAAATAGATGTCGCCATCTTCCATGGCAAGGTACATATCATCGTGGTCGTAGGCATACTGCGGGGTCCTCAGGGGACGTGCCCAAGATGTTACAAGACTCCCTAAAACAAGTGTCAGAAACTCCCAAATCCATTACCAGCACTGGGTGCTTACTCCTCTGTCCGTTGGGGGGCGCTGGTGGGAAGGCAATTTTCGCAAAAGACGCATTTCCGGACATGATATCTGAAGCCTTCACAACATGGGTTGAGTACTCAGTGACTAGTAAGAACGCCGAGCCCATGACTAGTGGGATAACGTGTAGAGGCATTGAGATATCTATCGAACGTTCCTCTTGTCAGATATCCATAGTTGGGTTGGATTTGAGAGTGATAATACCCTCTGATAATCGAAATCCGTGGTGACCATGCTTTGAGGCGGTCCAGAGTGGCTTTGAACACCACCATTCGAATAACTGTAACCGAGATTTCTGACTTGAACTAGGCCCATGAGTTTCCTACTTCTTTGTTCTCTCTATAGATACATAAATCAATCAACAGAACTTACTCTATCACAAATGCTAGCAATATCACGTGATCCTGATCATCCGGGGAAGGGTGCAGGAATTCCATATGCATGATCAGTCCCTTAACCTCGAATGATTTCTCTTCCTTGATAGGGTTGAGAGGGAGCCCTTCCTGCAATTGGCGCTCCAGCACCTCGATTGGATGGAGAGCATACATCCGGAATGAGTCCTGATACGCAGCCACAGCCAACGCCCTCGATCTAAGTTCACGACTTTCGATTAGCCAATCATCGACGAAGGCAGGGGTACATGTATACCGAGGATCTACAGCTATAGATTTCCCCAGAGTCTCCATGCGGATCCCCTTCTGATCGATCCTCTTCATCGATACCACAAAATTAACCTCACCCTGCTCTTCAGAGCTTTTCGCATACACGAACGCAAGATGCCCTGAATCTAGAGTCAAGGCAAGGATATGAGGAGGTAACAAAGGCTTGGAGTCATCCCCCGCCGCTCCTGGTAGCATTCCACCATTTACCCCTCCTTCTGCAACTCCACACATAGCCACATCCTCCTGCGATTGGGTCGCCAGCTCTTGTTTGAAAATGGCATCTTGTGGGGAATGAAAATTCTTCCTTGGGGAACCAAAAACTCTGGCGTGCCGAATATTTGCCTGAAAATCAGTCTTAGATCCCACCTGGCGGAGTTTGCCGTCATCTGTAAGAAGATGCAACTCTATAAAAGTTTCCTAATAGCGCCCCAAGAAATCAACATCTCCCATCGAACCCATCCGAAGCTAGACAATAGTAGATAGAACTAGCAAAAAGAATAGGCAAAAAAAAACTAAAGCAAAAAGGATAGAACTGGATTTACCCCAATAAAAGCAACATCATTCAACCATCTATTTCGTATCCTTGCGGGTATGATCTGTTTGATGACAGGCGAATGGACCAGTGTTCTGCTCATCAGACCATACCCCGGAGGCCCTTCTGATGAATGCGATAGAGCATCATTATTGAAGTTTTGCGCCATGAACTGCTCCTGTTGAGTATCTTCCGTCCTCAACTGGCCGTTCACCCATGCATGTGGGTTTAGATCCTCCATCAAACCTCAGCAGACAGCTATCCCCCCCAGAAGCCGGGGTTGAGCCTCTTATATTAATTAAACCCACACAAGAGATGCTGTACCACACAAACCAACTTTTCCTTGATGATCGCCCTTGAATCCTGCCGAGTCGCTAAACGCCAGAAGACAGCAATCTAGTGTCTAGTGTTTGTTTTTTTTTCTTTTTTCTTCTTTCCTCGGGGGGGGAAGGGTTATGGGAGGCAGTGGTGTGGGAGAATCGAAAGATCGTGTGCGTTCTGCGCTACGCAGATGGTGAATTATGTGTGGACGGTGCTCTACTCATGTGTGTCTAAAATGTATGCAAAGAGAAAGGGCCCGGACTGGCCCACAGCGGAATTTTTTTGTGAGGCCGGATCCCAGCTGCTTATTCCGTAAGTGCTGTATTTTTTTCGCCCCCCAACCGTGTTCCTTTGCTCCAGGTACCTTGAAAGTTCGAATTGGTTGGAATTAAGCACACCGATAGTTCAATGCAAACAAGGATTGATTCTCTGAAGACGAAGAGAACGGCATTCAAAAGGGCCGATGGATGGTTTAATGGGCGGGCCGCCTTTTTTGTCTCGCTTCAACTGGGGAGGGGTTGCGCGCGGGAAGCTAGACTATCTACTCGAGTAAGGACTCGAATACCGATAATCGAATCTGTTCCAGGACGTTGGAGTTGCCTCTCCCGGTAAGGCCTAGTGTTTTTTCTTTTTTATTTGTCCCGAAGAGCAGGTTTTTCGGTGTGTCTCTCGCCCCTTTTCCGGAGGAGGAAATTTTGGACCACCTGGCATAGGGCCCGATACCGTTGTTGGTAGAAGTTGAGGGAGCCAAAGCTACGGTATGACGACAGTTCGCGGCCCGAAGTGCTCGAAAACTAGGTAGATGCTCGATTGTTGAGACGGTTTGGGGCGCTTTATCGATGGGCAGTCCAGCAGTGTTGAACAATACATTTGTCTATTGTTTATCTACAATGCCATGCAGCACTTCCCTACTGATATCACACTGGTCTATGCCTGCAGACCAGTGCTCAATTGATATACTCCAGGCAAGCGAAACTTTTACTCATGGACGGGTGTTTCCTTCGTATCATACTACACTCTGCAGTGAAGTGTTGACATGGTTTCACCGCTGCCATCCAAGGCACTAGGGCCTGTCCTGGTCGATTGCTGCCTCCCATTTTCTGTGATATCTTTTTTCATTGAACCTGTATAAAAAATAAATAAAGGAGGGAGAATGGGGGAGAGAGATACCGGTACAGTACCATGCATCTATCACAACCCGCTTTATGTTATCTTTTCTCGGCCTATAGTCCAGGTATTGTGAGAGAAAGTAAAAAGGCAATGATAGGATAATCCATTGGAATGTGTTGTATGTGAAATGAGCCGCACCACAATAAAAAACAGATTAGCGGTAGGGATGGAGGGGTATCACGACGGCTCCCAGTTGTTTGAGCACGGGATCCCGCTACCAGTATCCTATACACCCCAGGAAGTGGACGCCCAACAAACAAAATATATATTATGCAGCTCGATAATAAATAATTCCCCTAGAATATCCTCCGATATATCCTAACTTACTCACTATAAGAAAGAAGTGAGCAAATGTGGTAATTATGAACAGTGCCAAAAAGGATATTTAGCATCAGATCGGGGTTAGACCAGTACAGCACCATTCTGAGGGAGATGTTGCTTGCACATTACTCACCATAACCTCCCTTACCAGAGGCGTAAAAAATAGGAATATAAATCCCCTTTTTTTAATCATTATTTATCTTCCGCCCTTTAAGGGGGGGGGGGGGGGTGGCTACTTCCCAAGCACTATCTACCACTCACATCCACAAAAAGAAAGTATGGCGCTCGTGATTCCAGCCAGTAGGCACTGGGTAGGAGTATCTAGGCTAAATATATTATGCATGACTCTCCTCAACAAGCTTCTTCAAAATTTATAGTACCAGTTATAAAAAAGGGTAGAAGGTTGCACAGTAATCAACGTCATTTACAATAAGGTTGGGCCTGTAATCCTGCCAAGGCTCCAATGACAGTTGGAAACTGATCAAAGCTTACTCGAGTACTCGAGTACAAATATTGGCCCAACCATAACAGGAGTAATGGCAGATACGGTAGTCCAAAATCCTTTGCATGTACTTTTTAGAAATTTGTCTTAGGACACACCGGATCCCTTTGGGACCTGTCCTGGTTACGCCCCTGCAAAAATTAGTCCTTACTCATATCCTTCCGAGTGGCAGGAGCCTCGGTGCTACTGTTGGTAGCCCTTGGTGGGTAAGATACTTTTACCTTCGGAAATTCGATCGTGCTCGGCAGCGCTGTCAATACAGTTACGGAAGAAGAGATTCGCTTCTAAAGTTCCACAACCCAGGTGCCAGTCCTCGAGAGACATGTGCCGGCCCGAACAATACAATAGGTTGAGCCTCAAAGTTGTCATAGTTAATAGTACTGGTATTTGGGTGTATGATTCGCCGCGCCATGGCAATTCAATATATTTACCCTAGATATGCCTAACCAGTGCTGTGGAGTGCGCTAAACGAATACCAATACCGGTATAATACGCGAGGTGAGTGTGGAGAAGTTGAGGAACAAGCGCATGGCTGAACGGTAGGGGCCGATGTGATGACAACGCTGTTGGTGACGCGACATTTCCCTTTTTACAATTTTTTTTCTTCCCCCAGGATTCCTTCTCTTATTGCGACTCCCAACCAAACTCAGCAATACTGTACTTAGATCCCTAAGCCACCTCTTCCTGAGCTACCATATGTAGCTCTTGCACGAGGTAGTTCTTACCATCTGACAACGCAGAATCGAAGATCTACGATCAAGTTTCTCACCGGACCTCCCACCCTCTAGTCAAGACTATCGACATCAATGAACGACGAGAAACCATCCTCAGCCTCGCCGTCGCCATCACCATCAGTGGTGAAGCCCGAGGGTGATGATGGGGTTGATCCGCCGGACCCCGGATCAGTCTCCGGATCTAGCTCACGAGAGCGGTGGTCTACGGAAAAAGTGGAAGCTATTAAGGAAGCTTGTCGAGCTGGTAATCGGAAAGCTGTCGTGGAGCTGGCAACATCCAGAGATGGCCTCATCAGTGATGAAATTCGTGCAGACGCATGTGTGTATTCTGATCCGTTGCTCTTGAGCTTTATTGTATGCTAATGCATTCCACCCAGGGCCCTTCTTGCTCGGATATGGGACTGTCTCCCATGAGAAAAGGGTGCCTTCCACAGATACACCCAAAGCACGCCCATCTTGGAAAACTATTCCTCCACATAGAGATGAAGGCCAAGTGAAGCTGGATGTGGACCGATCCTTTATCTATTACCCCACTAGTAAGTCACCGACCTTGCCCCCACAAATTGCCCTGGTTTCAGCTAAAAAAAAACTGAATAAATAAGTGTAGATTTGTCACCTCGGGAGCTCAAGGCTAGGAAAACGGAGCTTTTAGATTTAATTGTTGAAGTATTGCGGCGACACCCTATGCTATGTTATTTCCAGGTTTGTCCTGCAAGCGTTCCTTTCTTAGCGGCCAATCAGTTGTTGATTACTGTTTGCAGGGGTTTCACGACATCTGTCAGGTCTTATTATTGGTCCTTGGCCCAGCGCATGCTGTGGCCGCGGTTGAGCACATATCGCTTTTCCGGATACGGGACTTTATGCTTCCTACAATGTCGCCAACTTCGGATCACCTCCAACTTCTCTATCCACTACTATATTCTATAGATCCAAAACTCTCCCATCATATATCTCGGACTCAGCCCTTTTTTGCCTTAGCCGCTACATTGACCTTATACGCTCATGAAATTCAAGAGTATAACAACATAGCAAGATTGTTTGACATATTTTTGGCTATGGATCCAGTATTTCCACTCTATCTGTTTGCTGAGGTGGTCACCCCGTCTCTTAAGATTAATAAACCCGTATGAATAGTTCTAACGCAGATGACAGATCATTCTGCAAAGAAGAGACGAGTTGTTTGAGATCCCCGATGACGAACCTGAAATACTTCACTCCATACTCTCAAAACTTCCAAAGCCACTAGATTTAGATGAGCTCATTTCTCGTGCAGTCAGTTTGCTCGAGCAACAACCCCCAGAATCTCTGTCGACTTGGCATAAGGTATCTTCCCGAAGTGTTCTCAAAACTTCACGGACCCTAGATGGGGTCCCTCCAAGTTTGAGCCACGCCGAGGAGTTATTTAGTCAACAATGCCGTGAACTTGAGCGGGCTCGCAAGAGAAAGTATATATTTAGAGCCATTGTAGAGAAGGGTGGGATTGCTCATATCGGATTAATCCTCCTTGTTGGAGTCTCGGCGGTTGGACTCGGATTTTACCTACAAAGGAACCGTACCGGTATCGGTAGTATCTTGGGGTCTAGCGTTTCTCCATTACTCAGGCGTCTCTTAGCAAACGTTGGCATAGACACCGGGGGTGTCATTTTCCCGTAAGAAATTCTTGCGAATCCTGCAACTTTTTTTATTCCCCACTTCCGAGCAGTGCCATTTATCCTGGATCCATTGTTGTGTCAGACCTACTCTAGATTTTGGCCGTCCCGAATAGCGGAGCACGACTGGATTGCCCCATAACTTTTGTTTTCCCGAATCGGGCGCGGGAGTAAGCGAGAATGCAGGAAACCCTTCCAGAGGTATTATTTAACACGAGAAAAATCCTGCACCATCCCTACTCGAGTACCCGCAATTGCCTGGCATTTGTAAAACGGACCGCTATTGCATCCCACCAAAATTCTGAGGCTCTGGCGGTTTTTTTGCTTGTATGCAATAGCAGTCCGTTTTCCAAAGGTCAAGCAATAATGGATATCATATAGGCGTTCTTTTTTTGCCTTGCCACATATGCATGTATTATACAGTACCAACCCCACCAAATTTAACGGGGAAAGAACAAAAAGACTATCTTTCCGTTATTACGATTTGAAACGCGATTGGTTATGTCTATGATAATGAGTTACTAGATCTGTCTAGAAAAACTGTGTAAAAGAGCGATAAATTACGGATAAAACTTGTAATTAAAGCTCTGCAATCTTCCGTCGGAGCTGTGCTACCTGCCTGACCATATCTGCAGCTATCACTGGTATTTGGCGGATTGCATCAGAATACGCACAGACTGACTGCTAGACAAGCCCATCTCAGATGTGAGACAGCAATAGCAGTGGAGGCTTCGGCCTCGCAATTACAAGTAGTTCGAGGATTCGGGTGACCAGCTAGGTTACCGTGTTTATTGGCTTGCTTGCCTTTGCCTTAGCCAGAAACTAGTCAAACGGGCGTCAAGGCAAGCCAGGTCCTCTCCTAGGCGGACAAACTTAAGCACAGTCCCGTACCGTATGCGTACGGTACCGTAGCCCGTTTTCAGCGCGTATCGTGGCTTCGTTTATAGGAAAATAGGACCTGCCCCTCTGGAATCACGAAAGGCATCTGAGAGGGGAATATCCCGCACCACACCGCCATGCGTTGTGCACGCACATGGTTGGGGAATATATCCCACTCGATCGTACAATGAGTGAGGGCATACCGATGTCCCTCACCCACTGTTATTCTTTCAGTGGGAAGCGCCCCCCGAAGTTCTATTTGGAGTCCAGGCCAAAACTATCAACAGCTGGGAAATTTCCGCCCAGAGGAACATTTCTCTTGTTCCCGCTTGGAAGCCTCACTACCCCACGCCCCCAACCCAAAGATCTAAATACTACCTGCTTGCACGCCATATATTAATGTCTATTATGGCAGTTGTAAATGTCTTAACCGCGATTAGCTTCGATCTAACAAAAAAGAAAGGAAAAGGATATTTGACTGCCCTATAACTTAAGTCAATGACTGATTGTCGAAATGCGATTCCTCGACCTGACTTCTCATTCTCTCCAATGGCGCTCTTACTATTTCCACATTCCCATAATTTTCTTTTTTCCATTCTTTCCCCCCCCTTTCACCGGGAAACTCGGATGTCGTTCAAACTGTCACGCTGTGGTGTCATCATTGGGTTACGTTCAGGATGGCGGGTCCTGAGAACCACCTATCGATGAAGAGCCCTAGCCCCAACTTATCGTAGAAGCTGATGAAATCAGCTATCCCTAGGCCAGTTGGTTGTTATACGGTATGACATTTCTTAATATTTTGGCACAAACAATAGACTGTAATTAACTAATATTCATCGATATGACAGCCTACAAAAATTCCCCCAGAGGACCGATTCTATTTTCTAACTTGGTCGGACTTACCACTCTAGCCCAGGGATAGCGAATCTCATCAGCGCATACGGTGTCTGGAATAGACCATTGATATATGCCCACATTACTCACATTTTCTATACACCGATTTAAGGAATTGAAAAGAAATACTCACATTGAAGTTTCCCAGTCAAGGGCTGGGTATGAAAAAAAAAACGCCTTCGCAAGTCATATCCAACAAGGGCCCTCTAGTGACAACATTCAACTCTGCTACTTCTAACTGAACAACGTTTGTGAACACGACCACTATTGCATGACTCTAAGCTCTAGGCAAAAAAGCTGGATCCCAGCGGCGGTAGCAGCCGTATTCACAAACGTCGCTCAATTGCGAGCACGAATGAAAAGGGGCCTATCCCTAGCCGGCCCGGTGCGTATTTGCACAATTCCGATCTCGGCCCGTGAAGGAACTTTCCCCCGCCCGGTTGGGTTGGGGGTGGATCACGGCAAACCCCAGAGTGAACTTGGAGCCCGATATGCAGTGCCATCGTTTAGAGGATCAGATATCGGTCAAGTATCATATTTGGTGTCAACCCGATTAAATTGCATTCAAAATGCCCCATGAGTAGGGGTATACCAACCGGACTGGATTCCTTGTGCCAAGGCGTGCATCTAGAACCCAAGATAAGAGCTTTGCTTGCTGTCACTTTGGAGCAAGGGTGTAATATCAGATATTACATGACTGTCGACACGAGGTGAGAATTTTCTCCACCGACACAGGCATCCAGAACAGAGCCTGTAGTTGGGAGTATTAAAATGATGCAGGCTTACCCTAGCTGCCCAAGCGAGTCTTTAGGAGTCTAGCCAGCCTTTGTGTCGACCGTTGACGCCTAAGGCTGATCGGGATCTAAATTTTCACCATGGTCAACTCTGCACCTACGTCTGCTAGCACAGCTGTGGCGTCCCACAGACCACATCCTATATCCCACATCCAGCGCCCGGCGGCTCCTTAATACCTCTCGTGGGCATGATCAAGCCCTCCCAATGGTGATCTGCTGCAATATCGTAATTGCTATCGGAACCTATACTCGACATGCCTTGCAAAACCCCCCCCGATCGGGTAGCTAAAACGTAATTGAAACTTTGAATCTGGGCGAGGCCTCTACCAGTCCTGTTCTGTACGGTGTTTCACATTATTATGAGCACTCGAGCAACTATTAGTGCAGTACGAGTACTGTACTAGTACTCGTACTCAGGTGGAGGAGTTAATCAGTCAACACTTGTCGTTGGTAAAACTGCCGTATATATGCCCCTTCTAGCAAATAAAAACTCGTAAAGCATCCACGAAATATCTTCTCTTTTTTAATCAATAGGCTTGGCTGCGTATGTATCAGAAACGACTATCCACTAGGGATGTTCATGAGCTAGCCCTGGCGCCCGATCACATCCTCGGCCAAGCACTTGTATTACAACGCAAAGGAAATAGCACAGGACCGATCAACTATAGAACTCCAATTCCTACTAGCCACTCACAGCGGCGCAGTGCGCAACGCACAGCTGTATCTCGTGTCCCAGGGCTAGCTTTGTGGAGTGGGGTCGTATGGTGGGGGTTGGGAGAGCAGTGGTGCAGATTCTAATTGATGTTGTAGCAACGTTTTGAACAAAGAAAACGACACCACTTTCCCTTATCTTATCTAATCAATTTATCCAAACATCCTCTGCTACCAGTACTATACCCCGTTGGACCCATACAGGCAGCGCAAACCGGTTTAAGAGACCTACACTATATACAATACAGGCAACTGCCCTAGAAACAAAGAAAACCTAGCAAACAAAACCATCTGGTGAGGACTAGCTTCCAAAATACCCTCAACCCTTTTTTTTCGCCCCTGCTAATCGAGTTCCCAGGTGACACCAACTAACAAATTTGGAATTTTCGTTCCCAACAAGTGTGAGGACATGAAAACCCTAAGAAAATATCATTGATCGAGTATCCGGCCGGCTGATCTTCCTGGCATATGAAGCCGTTCTGGAAATTTGATGGGTTTTGATCAAGGCAGACCTTTTTGGCACTCCCCGTCTCGACCATGATAACCTTTCCCCCCCTCCTTTGCCGCAGCTTAGCAAAAGGCCTGAGAAGATCACAATTTTGTGTGCCTCAACGGTAAAAGTGCTCTGCGGCTGGGTTGCAGCAGCTCTACAGTCACTCTGATGCGGTATGCCGCTTCCGAGGGGTAGAATATTAATCACTCGGCAAGGGCACTGGAAAGCAATCCTCCGGCAAGGACTTCCCCGCAAAGAATATCAATAACAGTCCCAACTCCAGGTTGCGGTTCTCAGAAACCCTGCAAGGACCCGGGGTTCTGTCAAACACGCAGCGCATCGGAAGCTGCAGCATGGGGGCGGTGGGGTTTGTTGTCAGGGCCCACGGCGGAGAGAGGAACAACAGGAGCACAGACGCTGCAGCTATGAACACAAAGCGACGATGTCTGGCGATATTGAAGCGATCTTCATACCTGACAGGTTCATGACCTTCTGTGTTTTTCCGTCACTTACAGGAAACTAAGCTATCTACGTGCGTCTTATCGTTGTCCAATGGTTAGAACCCATGACACGGGCTGCTTATATGGTCACAAGACTTCATCCTTACTCCGCACTGCAGATCGATGGATACTAACTATAGTTTGGTTTACTGTAACAGATTTCCTCTTTTTTTTGTTTTTGCGAATTTTTGATACGGCCCCCTTGTTAAAAAAAGGCAGAGTCAGAGGGAATTTGACATCACAATACCGACATATACTCGAGTACTCTAAGACATCAACGTGGAACGCTTCAAGCCTCTCTTTTTTTACGAACGCTAATGCTATCCTACAAATATCGGCTACACCTCGTGAAGATTTATCACGAGCAAGGATCAAAGACACACCTTTTCATCTCTCTTTCACAAACCTTTTAATAATTTACCCCGTAATGTCTCATCGATCCAGCTCCAGGGTCAAGATGTTAATCTGATATTAGAATTTAACAAGACCCCTCAGCACCTATTTGCCGGCCCAGTTGACCAGAACAGGAATACCAACAATCCTGCACCCTCCGAGCCAGCGAGAGCTGGGAAATATTGGGGCCAAACTGATATTGATTCGGCTCTTGCCGAAGAGAAGAAGCATGAGGGCGTACCCTGATCGGACACGTTGGCTCCATGGGCTCCAGCTGCAAGTGCTGACCTATGGAAGTGGCAGCATAGCCCACATAGACATCATCACATAGAAGAACAGGGTCTGATTTACCCATTCGTCAGATCCCCCAAGAGTGATTCGGCATCTACTACCGGTGTAGTGGAACTGCACATGTTCGGTGTTGGACACCTGAGCCAGCATGCAAGTAAGCATGTGGCTCTGTTCACACGTATTTCTCGTACTCGTAATCGAACGACGTTTGCGAACACAGCCGCTATTGCATACCGCCAAAATTCGGCTCCTCTTGTCGAGATCTTGGTGTCATCCAATATCGACCATCTTCACAAACTTCGTTCAATTGCAGTAATTACAACAAAGGCTTCAAGTAGACTCAAACGGCTGTGCGTCCCAGTAGCATTCAGAAGCAAAACAACCAATGGGCGTTTTTGCCTCACCTCAAGCTCCGAGCCACAAGGGATAGCATCCGGGAATTTCATACATGGCTAGATATTACCTCACGAACCAAATCCCGGTTACGCGTTACTTGTCCATCAGACCATATTTACTCTAGTTCAAATAGATCGGAGGGGAACATTGATCATAGGATCATGTCGCATTGGAGTTGGTCCAATAGGGTTCTCCAAGAGAGCAACCCAGATGGCGGCCTGGGTTGCGCAACTTGGAATTGACCCCTCAGCTCCAATGCATGGCCCTTCCTGGAGCTGATTTAGTTGGGGGGCTCGGCTTACCTGGCCTAAATATGCACAAAACTCACTCCCTCAAGGGTGATTTACCGAGACATCTCGTTTTTTCTTTTCTTATTGTGTGGTGTATTCGGCCTTCCAGCCATTGGCCTAATATACTGGCGAGAGTAGAAGTGTCCGGTGGACATTCAAAGGCGGTTGCAGCCGTCCGGAGGCACCCGCCATTATGAAAGCCTTGGTTAAGTTTGGTCGAAGGGATCACCAACCAAAATCCACGGAGAAAGTAAGCACTGAAATACCACGGCAATGCCTTTTCCCTCCTGTCGTTTCATTCTACTAACCAGTTGGTGCTCTAGAACCCCCCACCCCCATGAAAACCAACTCTATTCTTGCCATATTCGTTCTTCAGCCCTTTCTATAGATGGTGGGTTCTGGTCACGAAATATCACTCACGGTCACGCCAGCCATTCGGGATCAACCTAGGTAACTGTTGAGCTCATTTATCCTTAGACGAGGTTTGTGGAATTGGGTGGGACTTTACGCACTTCCATCGACTCATATCACGATACGAGAGTGACCCAGCTTACAGCAATTACTGCCCCGCTGATATGAGAGCGTCCTCAATTTCGTCACACCAGGCCCTCATCTCCAATGACCACGAAGGTTATCTCAAAAGACCTACCCTATTGGAGGAGAATTCCGGATTCGTCCTTGCAAGAAAATATATTCATACCTAACGATATTTCAGGCCTCTTCGTCGTAACTAAAGGCTCAACCCATAAGGGAAAGCTCGCTCTAACCTTTGTTCTACCATCGACGTTGCAAATGGTATAAAATTGCCACTATAAGTAGGTTGCGCGGCTGGTCTTGCTTCCTCATATGTATCAACCCCGATAGAATTTCTAAAAGACAGAACATTAACTCCCTACTCCTACTAACTGGGGATATACCCCAGAATACTTCAACACAATAACTTACAGAAGCTTAAGGCGGCACGATTAGCTCTCCCGCTTTAGTCTATACACGGAAGCCTACAATACTCATACCTTTGACACTCTTGAACATATCTAACCCGCCGGCTATCAAAGTCAAACTGATTGGGCGTTTGTCCCCGCTCAAGGGCAAACAGTTGCGGACCCAATGCCACATGCTCTACCAGAGAGCACGGAGGACCCAAACAGCTTAGCATAAAATGCTGGGTAACCGAAAAGACCCTTCAGCAGCACTTAAGGCCCTTAGTGCGCCAGGCCGTCTTGGATTTTTTCAAGCCTTGGAAATCATAAAGCGTGAGCTGCCGAAGACAACTGAAATAATCTCAAGTGGTCATGATCCTGCATTTTCTAGACCCAAGGAGCGCATTGAGCTATCGAGGAAACAAATTTGAAAAAAATTACCAAAAAAAACCCAACAAACCAAGAAAAACGTCAGCCCTAGGATTGGGTACCTAGATTACTTCTCCAATCTTTATTCCGATCATCGATCTCCTGATGGCGTTGTTATTCACGAAACATTGGTCAAATTAATATTTGGGAAACCTTCACTCTGACCTCGTTATCGGGCCTTGGGTGGCGACCAGGCCAATACTAAGCGAGAGGCCCCTGCAGGCAGAGCGTGAGTTGGTGGGAGCCCCCAGAATACTAAATTAGCCAATCATGTTACACGCCAAGCCTAGCATGGGCTCCTGCAGAAACCGCCGCTTTCTGCCTCACTGTTGCTGTAACTTGGCAGGTGGGGTCGGTTTCACAATTGCTCACTCGGAAGAACATCTTCGCTGATGTTGGACTTAAGCCTACCTTTCAACCCCGGGACCCCTGCCCTAAGTCACCAATTTCCACTAAAAAAAAATAGTCAACAGTCATTGTCTCTTACCAATTCCCTTCATGAAATATTGGGCAGGATGCAATACCACTATCCCATAGTCTGTCGGGTTGCTGCGCCCAAGAAAACCTGTTAAGAAAATACCGAATCTGGCCAAGAGAATAACGGGATCTGGGAAGTTTCCTGCCCTAACTGGAAATAAGTTACCAAGGGTTTCAAACTGAGACTTGTGCAACCGGTTTTCTTGGGCGCAGTGACAGACTAAGGGATAGGTCGTACCACGGCCTTACTATCTCCTGGTCGGGTGAGACAGCGTGAAAATTCGTCTCATGCATTAGCGCAGATTTTGATTATTAATATGCCGATCAATATCAAAAGGACTTACAAGTCTTTGCCAAGAAGGCCTCCACCATGCTCACTAAATAATCGGCCTGTGGATTACTACTTAGCAAAGAGGTATAAATGCTTTATACTCGAATGGCCGAATTGAAGCCGAACGCCTTGTATGGAAATTTCCACCTGAAGTGTCCAGTTTCAACCCGGCAATACAAGCAACCTTTCACCACCTCTACCAAAGCTAACCTTGACATGCATGCCATCTTGTGAAACAAGAACTACTCTCCGGCCCACAGAGAGCTATAGGGGGAGAGCAGGTCGGACACTCAAAGGAGGTAAGTTTTGGTCGCCGCCTACCTCCCGTATCTCCAGCCCGGTGGTCTTGTCTACATATACAACATGAACGCCGAGAAGTAATTTTTTGCAATTTATGTTGTAGGCCTGAGTCCCCTACCCCTTGTCTAGTAGCCTGCTGGAGTTGGCCAGAGGGATTGTACTTAGAAAAGTAGAGTTGGTTAGATTTCTTTTTGTAAGTGCGGCGTACTTGTATGCGTTTTGGTTGCCGGGAGGTTAAACTTGAAGGTAATGCTAGCTGTCGGATGAGCTGGCGCCGAAAGAGTTCCACAGAATATGGCCGGGCAAGTTCATGTAGCAATATCTGATCGGGTCGTATATCTCCATTGTCAAGTTTCCGGTTAAATTCTTCTTGACGTGTATGGATATATAGGATATGTGCGTTTACCAGGGAAATGTCTAGTAAAAAGTAGAAAAGACATAGCCAATTCCTGCATGCTCGGACATGAGTGGTATAGGCAGCCCGCCGCTGATCAGCCAAATCAACACTATTCATATGATGATTGTAATCATTGACAATTTTGGGAATAGGTAGGACCTTCCGCTCCTGATTTCCAAAGACCTGTCGTGTAAATATTGCATTGGTACTAGTAGTGCGGGGTTTTCTTCGCTCACTTAATATATATTCATTCGGGTTGTGAATGGTAGTTAAAAAGCGTACAATATTATTATCTTCCCAGCGCAAACATAGCACATCAGGACTAGGATTGAGATTACCACTGGCAGCAATAGCCTGAGTATCTCGAGCTTTAGCAACACAACCAGTTAAGGTATTCCAGCAAGTCATAGTCTTATCTTTCAAGACATCTGGAAGCTCAGGACTATTGATTCTTGTAGTACCAACTGCCCCAATTGAGAGTTTTCGCAGTTCTCTAAATAATGGAATAGTTGAAAAAGCGTTATCCATATATACAACATATCTTCTATGTGTATCTAGAATGCTGCAAAGTTGGAATACAGCTGATGTGGTAGGTGACAAATTGGGTTGTTTAATAAGAGATGCAACTGAGTCAACCCGAGAGGTATATAGCCAATTGAGTGTATAGCCATTATCACAAATTGCTAGTATCTTATAGCCTACTGGAATTGGCTTACCAGGCATCCGGATTGTATGAGTACTTCGTCCTGTAAAATTAACCATCATTTCATCAACTGCAACATTTGTTGCAGGCAAATATAGCTCCTGAGAACGCTCTTGTAGATAGGAAGACAGTGGCTCGAGCTTTTTCCACCAATCCTTCCTTAACAGTTTAGTTGATGCTTCCTGTGGAGGGACTGAGATGTGTAAATAGCGCTTAATTTGCATATACCTTGTTAAGCTAATTCCCCTCTCCGGTAATAATATCTCTCTGGATTTCCATCGGCTTAACAAAGTAGGAAGTTTAATTATCCCCCTCAATATGGAGATACTTAGAAATCCCTGAAGCTCTGGAATAGTAAGAGGCTTCCAGGGTTTTTGGCACTTGGTACGCTTCAAATCTAATCTGGATCTCTTTTGCTGTGCATATATATTTGTAGCTTGAACGATCGGGTCCAAAACAGATTTGCTCCAGAAGAGGGAAAAGAAGGCTAGCGGAGTTAGCTCTGTATCAGCTGGAAGTCTAACCTTAGCACTGTGCTCCGGTGCTGTATGCTCTAATGGGATGAAGGATTCCAGTCCAATAGTACTAGTGGCTTGGTTTGGTTTGGTATTAATCTTCTGCTTTTTTGCTTGTTCGTTCCCTGAGACTTCAAAGAGCGGCTTTCCTGAGCGTTTGCGCGACATCGTGATCTTGCAGATAGACAAAGGTATTGGTTATTGATAATGATTCTGAATCCGATAGCTGATTTCCGGTTATCCTGAAAGATTACTTTGACATAGGCTCACGGTCACTTGATGATGAGGTTGAATCTTATGCCAAGTCACGGGCATGCTTAACCATATCTAGCTAGTTTACACAAACTAATGCATGAGACGAATTTTCACACTGTCTCACCCGACCAGGAGATACTCGAGTACTCGAGTACCGGTACCGGTATTGTATCTCGCAAAACGCCTAGTGGGGAAGAACACGTAAAATGACGAAACGAAAAAGTGACCAAACGTGCGCCACCGCAGCTGGAACTCCTCTCCGCTTAAAACTGCCTATTAGCATAAGGCTGGTTCGTTATGTGGAGACCTTCTACCGGTACTCGAGTACTCGTACCGTTCTGATTGCGCATCAGCCAATCCTCGATGAAAAGCATTAACTGTGCCAAGAGCTTAGCACTTACCCCTCACCCATCCCCTCAACGCTGCATGTTAAAAGTTATTTTGCCCTATCGATTCTGCAGATGTCCTCTGGGCTTGTGAACGAGGGGAAAATGTTGTGCCGCCCGTGTCACTGTTTGAGGCATAGAAGCGACCTTTATCAATTACCGGTACAAGTATCATATCATACTCCAAATTCGCCAATATGTGCAAGTAGGCTTCAGGGCTGACATTCGCTAGGTCGTACTAGCGCGGTACAAGTACCAACTGGGGTAGGGGTAAAGTACCGGTATTAGAACAAGTACGGTAGAGGGGTGGACGTCCGTGCAAAGAAAAATAAATAAGTGCCTGTATAGGCCACCGTGTGATCTAATTTGTGGACAATCTACTTACCGGTAAACAGGTGAAGGTATTTTTCCCCCAGGCATGGGGAGATGTTTTTGTACAAGACAGGTTGCTAACTAGGAAAATAATCTCTGCCTTGTAGATTAGGAAAACATCTCTCCTGGCACCTGCTCTCGAGCGCCGGTATGGTTCTATCCCATAGTCTGTCGGGTTGCTGCGCCCAAGAAAACCTGTTAAGAAAATACCGAATCTGGCCAAGAGAATAACGGGATCTGGGAAGTTTCCTTCCCTAACTGGAAATAATTTACCAAGGGTTTCAAACTGAGACTTGTGCAACCAGTTTTCTTGGGCGCAGTGACAGACTAAGGGATAGGCCTTTGCTACCCCTGCTCGCGCCAATGCATTACCCCTGCCGAGTGCGCTCATCGTCATCCGTTACTGGGAAATACCGGTGCTGGTACGACATACGGTACAAGTACGGTAGGAATAAATCGGAAAACAGGGGTCAGAAGTATGGTAATCGATTGGCTCGAGCCACTCAACGCTCCAACCGGAACTCCACAATCCCTTTTCACGTTTTCCGATTCTCCGAATTGTTTTTTTTTGCCGCAGGCTGCACGATACTGCCAGAGTGCCTTAGTCATCTGTCTTAGAACACTGACCAGGGTGGCACAACATTTTCCACTTGCTTCAGCCTAGGAGATAACAAAAGACGTTCCGATCGAGCGGCCTGCTTAGAACAAACGAGACCAAAACCATCAACCAACTATCCACTCCACAACTGTATCTGGTACCGAGTAAAATCGAGTGGGGGAGGGTTTACCCTTGAAGCGTTCGGTCCCAGCGCTGAGGAGCCCTGCTTATCATCATCCCACACAGGGCCGTTAAAGCCTGCAGCTGGTCTCCTTGAACTTGCATGGAATTCGGTCCTGATGTGAAAGATCAACAAGCAGCACAGGTCATAACCTTACCGAGATAAGGCTCTAGAACGGTTCCTTGCAACTCCAGAATACCTTTCCCTCCTCTTCGTCGCCCTCGGAGGGTAGCCGGGCCCAGTGATATCTGTGCCAAGACCAAAAAAAAAATACTGATATCTCGAGGGGAAAATAACACAAACAAGTGGAAACATCTCGCGTGTTTCAACCCCTGCGGCTCAAAAATAAGCTTTTCTAATCTTGCAACCTCCCCAAACCCCACCCCTCATACAAAAAATAATAATAGAAGAAACCCTAACCCTAACCAGCTTATCTCCCCCAGCCGCGGGGTTATCTCTGGACAAGAAGGGTGATTCTCCGACGGTCATTCAGGAGGCGGAAGGAGGGTTAGAGAAGTGGGGTTATTGGCAAAAAGCGGCCCTGCGTCATAGGCCTGCAAATGGTCCTCCGTCTTCCGGGGAAATTCATAAGGGGGTTATCTGACTGACTCGCAAGGAAGCGAAGAACACCGGCAGGGAGGGAAAAAAAAGAAAAGGGGAAAAAAAGGAACTCGTGACCAATTATCTTATCACCTCATTTGTTGACGCTGGTGAGTTACGGCGATAGGATCAAAAACTTTTGCAAGTACCGAAAGCTGGCCGCGGAACAATGCATCCGATAAGCTACCGTACTGTCATGTCCCCCGTCGGAACCAGTGCCATAGCGGAGGAAGTAAGAAGAAGAAGAAAAAACTGGGATTCGGGAGAGAAAGAAAACACAGGCCAGGGGGAAATAAAACGCCTAACGTTCTCCCTCCCCTGCTTGTCTTCTTTTTTTCCCTCCTTTTCTTCCTAAATCGCCGAAATCCGCCCCCTTGCTACGTATATCATAGGTGACGTACGAGCGCTGGGACGGTATGAGATCCATCCTAGCCGGTGCTTGTTTCGGTTATCGACAGATACGATACGAGCGCGGCACCTTCTTGCCCTATTATCTCATGCACTGACGGGTGTCTTGCACCGTATCGTTAACTCCGGGTCTGGTTGTAACGTATCCCATCTGAGGAACTTGCCTTTTCCTCCCTTTTTTCCCACTTCTCTCATACTCGAGTCGGAGTGGAGGAGCGCTGACCTGGATTAACCTTTCTTTTTTCTTCTTCTTCACCTCTTGTTTTTGTTTGTTTTTTTGTTTGTTTTGTTTTGTTTACTTATTCGTTTGATTTTAGAGTGCTCCCCCGGTTGCTATCTTGCGCTCCATAATAATAATGAGCAAGAGAGGAGAAGGAAGACAGGGGGAGTGTCATGTCATAGGTATAAATCAATCAATCAATTAGACCTTGCAATAGCTTCGTCATATGATATCACACCGGGTGAACCTCCGTCATGAAGAATGACTCGACTGATGGTCAAGCTGGGCCGGCCAATTTTCATCAGATTCTACCATCACCGCCCCCTACTCGCCATGGTTTACACCACCACTACCACCACCTTATTGTATAATTCAACAAGGAAACAATCGCACGTATTTTCCAAAGGCAACACACGATATTACCAGGCATCAAGTGAAGTGTTCTCGACCAAGCAAGCAGGTAAGCAAACAAGGCAAGGTACCGGTATGTAGACTATAATGTCAACAATCCTACTATTGTGCATAATAGCAAGCATACCCATCTCTTATCGGGGAGGAGGAGCGGAGACAAAAAAGCACACATGATGAAACAAATTATTATTCCTCCAATTAAACTCCGGGCCCATGAATGTACAGTACAGGGAAATAAAAGCAGCAAAGGCACAACAAACAGGAAATAACCCTCCCAGGACAAAATAGAGAAACGGGGGGGGGGAAACAGAAGATACTAAATTTTAACAGAAGATACTAAATTTTGCATTCAAAACGGGAAATAAAGATGATATGTGAGTGGTGATAGGCAATTGTGGACGAGTTTTTGATAAAAACAGCAGTCTATGGTATGTACTGGGTTGCGGTGTTTTATCAGAAACCCCCTACTGTTTGGTAAGGAAGAATCAAACACTTTAATTCTTTATATCCCACATTCCCCTAATACTTGGCCCGTCCGTCGTCAAGACTTCTAGGCTTTTAAGTTTTTTCGCCAAAAGTCCTTGCCCCTCGGCCCTTCCAATTGACGGAGATACGCTCATCTTTTCGTACTCGCCTACGTCACTACCCATCTCACTCGCCGAGTCAATGCTCATGCCCTTCATGCCGATGGGTTCAGTATTTACTGCACTGAACTTAGGAATCGATGGGGGAGGCATTGCGCCTTTTTCTCCGGAATCTAAGGCGCTTGTGAAGCCCATATGGAGGCTCGTGCTTCGTCTCCTATTGGCGAGGGAGGGGATTGGCGTCGAGGCGCAGTTATCAGGCTTCCAGGGGCTGAATTTTGGCTCGGGCCATAGGAGTTCATTCCTCAACTTTTCTTTGCCATCCGGGACCCTATTCGCAAATACCACTCTAATAGACTTGTGCAAGTAGTAGCGGCCTCTACTCGGACTACAGATGTGTAGATGGATTAGGTAACGCAGCGAGTCCTTCTCCTTTCCCCTCTTCATTGCGACTGGGATGCTGCCCGCGAAGTCGGAGAGTAGTGGATTTCCAACGGAATAGCTTTTTTGCCTGATGAACGTTTTCGAGCCTGCCTCCATATCCCTCAAGTCGTACGGCACCAAGAAAAGTTTCACCGCAGTCTTGTTCGGGTTCTTGATAACAATCTGGAGCTGTCCGCGTTGCGGTATACGATAGGCACCTCCAACACCTGGGGGAGCCTTCGAAGACTTCCCGTTTGTAGTATTCAGGGCTGTGTCAAGATCAATTTGTCCAACATATGGCGAAGGGCTATCGTAATCACCAAGGGCATAAAAGTAGGCGGGGAACGGAAGAGTGACATGGGTCGGGCACCTTAATGACGGTTTGCACTTCCCGAGACCGAGGACCCCGATTTGTGCAACGAAATTGAGAGGTTTCGACGGAGTAGTCGACATACGGCCGTTGAGTATTGACTCCTCAAATGATCCCACCAATGAACCCCCAAATGGCAATTCCGACGTTGAACCCCCAAATCCCGAAAACCGACGAACATGACGGACTGCAGGTGGTGGTGAAGTCGACTGACCATCCCCCCATCCAGTCCCCCTCGGACGACGTAGTGAAGACGGAGTAGTCGGTGACAGTTGTAGAGAGGAGAGCGACGATGGTGGAAGGGAGATACGTCGGGCTTGCCTGCCAGGGGAGGAATATTCAATGTCGATTGCACCGGTAACTGTCGAAGCGGGCGAGCCCTCACTGCTACTATCGTTGCCAGGGTTCGAAGAGTGAACCAGCGGTGACGTCGGGGCTTTCAGGACAAAGTTGGAGGAGAGGCCTCCATGCCTTGTTCTGGCATGGTACAGCTCGGAAGCATAAGGGTTGAACGGGGAGGATGTGGTAAGAGGAGAGGTCTCATTGTAACCGGTGCTCGGGTTACCCAGAAAGGATGGGGCGGAAGGGAAGGTAGGCGACGCAGGGTATTGTTGAAAATTCCTTGACTCATTACCCGTAAAGACACCCTGGTGGAGGGCAGATTGGGGGCGATCAGGGTGTTCGTCGATAAAATGTGTTTCCGAAGGGCTATGGTTAGGGTAATAATTTGAATGCTGGGAAATCAAAGTTAGAAATCAAAGGAGTTAGTAAGTAAGGAGCTGAGAAGCATAAAAAAATCACTGCATAATTTTGTTCAAGCACATGTGGGGAAAGAAGCGTAGAATTACCGATCGGTTAGGGATCCAAGTAGGAGTTTGGCCAGCTTTTATCCTCTCGATAAGCTCAGCTCTGTCCGTGACACCATTCACGGTTGTGGTTGGAGAGAGTGTGTGTGAGGAGGGCGGAGCTGTCGAGTTGAGATCCTTGGTGTGCATTGTCAATTGAGGTGTTCGAGGGGGAGAAAGTCGCCTCAGATCTTCGAGTACTATGGAAGAAGACTGTGGTGGCGGCGAGGGGCGCTCGGTGTTGTAAACGAGGGGCATAGGCATGGGGAAAGAGGCGGATGGGGAGCAGTGCTATTTCGAAAGAGGGATAAAGGGAAAGAAAGGTCCGGGGTATAGAGCTCCATGGGTGAGAATAAGTAGGAGGAGGGGGAGAGGGAGAGGGAAGAAGAAGAAGAAGAAGAAGAAGGGAGGAGGAGAGGGAAGGAAGGAAGAGGGAAGATGTATGGTAGGGCGGTCCTAAGCAGGCGAGAGCACGTCAGGGTAGCTGGCTGTGTAGTCTTAGTTATTGGTGCCATGGTGGGAGAGGTGGTGTCCCTTCTGGGGTGGTGGTGGGGGGGGGGAGGGCGCGGAGGGCAGTGGCAGAATGGAATGGGGAGGGGGAAAAGCTCGTAGATGGAGTAAAGTTTTACAGCTTTTGGTTAATCCTTCCCTCATGACAACAATTACTATGTATGATGGTTCTCGAGTTTGGTAGGGTAGTTACGGTCACAGAAACCCCCCATCAACAGAGTTCAGTTTGAGGGACTGCAAGAATAATACGCACAAAGACTATAAACTCCTTACCAATCGTGCATCAAGTAAAGCATCGCGGGGAAATACGATAATCCATAGAACAGTGCCAGGCTTTTCGTGTGATCTTCATATATTGTAGTGGGCGGACAGGGAGGAAGCGCTCGCTGTCTTGGTACTCGCTGGCTCCACTCGTCGGGCCTGAGTTTTTCGCCTCTTTCTCCCGCAAAACAACCTCATAACCGGGAGGGGAGGAAAGGATATTCTAGGAATAATGGCAAGAAAGAGAGAGAGCTACATCAGACATGCCTATCTTGCTTCACTTCGTCTCGTTTTAGCCTCTCCTTCTCTATCACACCATCACCACACCACTATGCTGTCGGTTGAACTTTAATCTACCAATCCCCTACAGGATCCCAAAACCAAGATGCCTCACAACTACCCACTCGTGCAAGTAAACGACCCATAGTACTAGCACAGTACTAGGCTGTGCAGCAATTCAACGGCAAGACAGCAAACAGGCACCTCTCTTTCCCCCGCACTCCGCGGTACTTTTAAGATCACCAAGATCTGTCATTCTTCTTAGGGTCAGGATCATTGCCTTTCTTCTGGCTATAATTCCTCTATATACCCGGTCGGTGCTCACCAAAGCAGGTGAGAATTATATGGTGATAATCCCAGATCAATCCCCTCCTCCCCCACTTCCTTTTGCTCCTCACTTTTCCCTCTCTTCTTCCCTCCTCTTGTGATAGCTCCTCCCATCAGATCTCCCGATCTCTAAATCGACGACGCACATGATGCGGGAAAGACGAGAGAGAGACCACACAGGCCACACGCCAAAGTGAAAAAAAAAGAAAGAAAGAGAGAAAAAAAAAAAAGAAAGTTGGTCCCAAAACTCTACCTGCAGCTTACAGCAGAAAAATAAGGTACCGCCTGCAGCTTGAGATTCTGAGGGTTATATAAGTGCAGCACGATGCTACCAACTGTACTTGTACTCAAGTAACGCATACCGGTACCGTGTGCCCACCATAACTCAAATACCGAAATCCGTGGAATAGAGCATGAAATTTTAATATTGTTTTACTTTCTTTTTTTTTTTAAAAAAAGACCTCCCCCTTGTCTACATCCTACGGTCACGCCCCGCCACCCTGGATCTGGATAGCTCGCTGTCTCGTATGAGTGAGCCTCTTGCGGGTCTCCAACTTTCTTTGCACCAAAGCCTGACCGTTGCCCCGGATCACTCGCTGTATCATACCAAATGGATTCTCTGGATCTTTTTTGGCCTTCCAGGATGGCGAGGCGCGACCATAGTACCGTACTCGAGTACAGCACCGGTACAGTATACTCGAGTACCAGTCAGTACCTTGCCAACTACTAATCCACCCAGCAGCACTATCCTTGTAGGGCCATTCCCAACGATCCCAGTTGCGTAAATCCACCGCATCATAGGGTATCATACGGTACAGTACTCGTACAGCACCCCCAGCCCAGGGCACCAGATCTTGTTTCATCAGTACTTCATCCACAACTGCTTTAGCCCCTCCCTCGCCTCACTGACTCCCTCACCTCACCCAGCCGGAAAAAGTGGTAGGAATCGAGGGCGTGCCCCCACCCTCCAAGTCAGGTAAGACTAAAAAAGTAACAAGGGAGCAATAGAAAAGCAAGCAAGAGGTCATTCGCAAAATCCAAACGTAAGTTCTAGTGGGGGGGGTTGATATAGTATGAGTACAAGTACCGTACAGTACAGCACTAAAGTTAGTACTTATCATACAGTACTCGAGTGCATGGTCCAGCTTGTCTCAGAAGGTCACCCCTTCCAAGAGTTCCATCTGTGTTTTTTTATTCACTATCCTTGGCAGAAAGACCTCCCGATAAAAGTTCGCGAGCGCCGCCCTATAACTTTGCAATACGGTACTTGAGCACAGCTATCGTCTATGCCTAGCAGGTTGGAAGCAGTCTACGTCGATTCCTCTATATATCCCTGTGCTTCCTTCCTCCTCCTCATCCGGGTACAGTACCATACCCGGGAGTTGAGGGTTTTCCTTTCAATCACATACATGAGAACAATAAAAAATAAAAAATCGGCTGAATCCGCCGCATCCGCCTACCTACGCTTCTGGTTTCCACTTTCCAGAACCATGTCTTGTCTTGTCTTGAACTTTTCCGTCCGTTCATCATCATAGGTTTGAACAAAAGAAAAAGAAAGAAAAGAAAGAAAAGAAAAGGGGGAAACATTTTTTTTCTTCCTTCCAGGAACGGGTTTCCCAGGACGGAAAGATATATGAATGGAGAAAGAAAGGATAACCTTTTGGAAAAAATCCTTGCGTGGATTGGATTAGTTGCCCCTGTCTAGGTACCAGTTGTATGTGCTGTACGGTGCTGTGCTAGTGTCGGTATGATGACATTCGGCAGCAAGGAGAGAGAGAGAGACAGAAGATGGATGACGATACTCGTTCTAGGCAAGGCATACGGTAGAGTGCCCGAAAATAGGGTAGCGGTATGTTTTGTATGGGCGTCCAGATACTTGAACTGTACGCACAGATTTTTTGACTTTTTTTTGCCATATTTCTTTTAATCCCTGTTTTCGGGTGCACCCTGTCTGGGACGAGGGCTGTACGGTACTCGAGTAATACTAATACCAGTGCCGGTACGATCTTGTGGGTGTGCTCTGATGCCGGTCATTTCCATCGGGCCGGAGGAAGATGCGAGAAGGGCAGCTGTGACAGACTACAAACACAAAGAATAGTAATACTAATCATAGATCACCAAAAAGTACTCACCCGGCACCGGTAATATATGAGATAAATAAGCGACGGTGATCCCATCCGGGACCGGAATTGAAGTTGGGCTTGAAGAACCCTCAACCAATTCAGTATTGATATAGACATACTGACTTTGTGGAGGGCAGACTCAAATGCGCAGATATATTGGCTTACTACTAGTAACCTAATTCACCAACAGCACTTCAATTTGGGCCAAATGCCATTGAAACATTAGCTATTGGGCCTAGTTAAAGCCGGTTTTTTCTAGCCCTTCTCATTCGAGCAAGGAAGGGGGCCCTGATATTCCGACTGCTAGCACAAGGAGAAAGCATATAAATAAATAAAAACTAGGCACCCAGCACAAATCACCGCCAAAATGCCGTTGCCGGGTCAGGATAACAAGGATATCAGTTCATGAACGAGAAAAGGTACAGTTACCCACGCGTAGAGAAGGGTTTTGAAGGAGTTTCGTGTCGCGGGTGAGAGAGAGGCCTAAGGCCATCAGATACTTATGTGTGTGGTTACAGTAAGTAAGCCTTCGGAGGCATGGCGGGGGGGGAAGAAACGAGCACTAACCATGCCCCTTCTCAAGTTATGGTATTTAGTGTTTATCTCCCCCCCTCCCTTCCGTCATTTTATACGGTACAGCACATACTAGTTCTAGGTGGCTATATCACTAGCTCTAATCTCACTGGCGAACGTACAGCATCGCGAGTAATATCATACGGCAGTTCGATCGGCGCAGTGCTAGACGATGGACCCAATAGCGCACAGAACGCTAGTTGCCCGCCTCCTAAAAGAGAAGAAGAAGAAGAAGAAGAAGAAGAAGAAAATGACCCCTCGGATTGAACTGCCTCCAATATATGATACGATAACTATCCATCCCTATCGGGGTTTACTTTATTCATGCCGGACCCTCCCCCTCCGTCCTTCCTCATGTTAACCGGCACTAAATAGCTATAGAATGCATCCATCTAGCACACAACTCCATGGGCTTTCGGGCCACCAAGTCACGTACAAACCCAATAGAGAAATCATTTCCCCAACCGACACCATTGACGCTGTCATGCCAGCGTCGATGAGCATTGTCTCTGATGTGGTCTGGTCTGGTGAGCTTATATCTGATGGATGTCTCTTTGTGTGGATATGCCATAGGTAGAGTACAGCACGCTCCTTAACTTACCACCTGTCGGGGGTGGGGTGGTAGATGTGGTTATTAGTGGATCAATGGACGGATGGAGCGAGTGATTTTGTGTGAGTATTCATTGTAGGGAGTTTCGGGATGTAGACGATGGTATGAGTGGATGAAAGTTACAACTCTTAGCGAGTTGCCGTATCAATTCGATCGTTGTATGATTGGGCAGAATAGACACCATGAACGTAGAATACAAAATTGCACCATTAACCAAGCAAACAAAACTCCGACCCGATGCAAACATCAGACTTCAATCCCATTACCGTAATCACGGCCGCACCCCGACCTGGGCCTTAACCTTCTCCAGCAATAATGCGCTCTGCCTTCCAAGCTTCTGCTGCCCCTTCGCCGTGCGAGCGCTCATAACCTTCTTCCGGAGCGCCCTCTCCTTCTTCGACCTGTCCATCGTAACCTTCCTAGCCCTAATCTGTCTCTCCTTCTCCTCGCGTGCCTCCCGAAGTCTGGCTGCTTCCCGCTCCTCCTTCAGAAACGCAGAAGTCTTCCTCTTCTTCTCCCGCTTTCTCCAACCACCCTTATCCACATTTTTAGGGTCCTCCTCGACATATGTCACCTCTGGTTGATCTAAGGCTGCTTGTCGTTCCGGGTGCATTTCTGTGGTCGCTACAATAGTATCCCCATCCTCGCCATCTTTGTGCTCCACGGATTTGGCTCGTTCCCACTCTGTTGCGGCCTCTTCTAGTAACCGTTTGGCACGGATGGCATGAGGATCTGTGTCTGGCGCATCCCCGGATATTGTCTTCGCGAACGACTTCTTGACTTTTGCTTTGTGAATAAGAGATTTCTTGATTTTTTCAACTATTTTGTGTTAGCTCTGCTTCTTCAGTAATTCAAGAGGGGGGGAAGAGAGGTACCTTTTCGCTTGTATGTTCCATCGGGTAGATTCGCGGGGCCGACATTAAAGGCTTTCTTGCGTGGTTTGTCTGGTAGTGGTGGTTTTCCCATGTTTGCCTAGGAAGGAATGGGTATGATGAACGAGAGAACTTTTCTTTAGTGGGGGAGACTTTGGGCTTAAGATGAGGCTGGCGGGATTAGGTCGAATCTCGGTGATGGATGTCTTGGCGATAGATAAACTTTAAAAAAATCTTTTCCACCGAACGGAGAATTAAACCACTAAGGCGCTCTCTTTCTTTATTTCTTCCGCAGGGTATCGCCTCGACCTCAATATTGCTCGAGATATGGTTAAATCATATTTGTACCTTCTTCTCCCATTTCGTCTCAACCTTTGCTAACGAATTTCCTTCTAATTGGATGCTAAAACAGACGATTCGAGCACGCCTCAACTTTTGGTGTCGTAGCTTCAGGCACAGCAAACACCGTCTGGACCGCCGAGGCAACGACCCCCGCACAGACCAAGACAACCAACGCCGGCCGAGCGATTGCCCCCGCAAACGAGGAAGTGCTGATATGGGATATCAAGAAAGGAGAGCTCCTCTCGCGCTGGCGGGACGGAAAATGCAAAGCGGAGGTCTCGGCCATTGCGCAGTCCTGGACGGATAAGGATGTTTTCGCTGTTGGCTATGCTGATGGGTCGATCCGGTTGTGGGATTCCAAGACTTCTACGGTGGTTATCTCGTTCAATGGGCATCGGTCGGCTGTTTCTACGTTGGCGTTTGATCACGCTGGAACCAGGCTTGCAAGTGGGTCGAAGGATGCGCATGTAGTTGTCTGGGATCTGGTCTCTGAGGTGGGACTGTATAGGCTTAAAGGGCACAAAGATCAGGTCACGAAGGTGGAGTTTTTGAAGGGGCCTGAGGAAGTGGACGGGGGGAGTGCGGAGGGTTGGCTAGTTAGTACTGGGAAGGATACGCTGATCAAGTTGTGGGACCTCTCGACTCAGCATTGTGTCGAGACACATGTTGCGCATCATGGGGAATGCTGGACCATGGCGTTATCACCGGATGAGAGGGGGTGTATCACCGCTGGGAATGGCGGGGAGATGAAAGTTTGGGCTATTGATACTGCGGGATTGTCCTCGAGAGTTGGGGGAAAGTTGGATTGCTTGATTGACCGGGGGACCATATACCGGCAGAGCAAGGACAAGGCTATCTCTGTCACTTTCCATCCAAATTCGAACTTTGTTGCGAGTCATGGTGCAGATAGGAGTGTTGAGATATGGCGGATACGGACAGAGGATGAGGTTAAAAAGGCGTTGAAGAGGAAGCGGAAGCGGAAGGAAGGGAAGGAGAACAAGAGGGATAAACCCAAGGGGGCGGAGGAACGAGACGATGACATTGTGCATGCCGAAGTCGCGGATATCTTCGTTTCGTATGTCATCGTCCGAACGGGTGGGAAAGTCAGATCAGTGGATTGGACCACCCGGGGTGGCAAGGATGCTGTGCAGATCCTGGTGGCCTGCACAAACAATACACTTGAGTACTATGATATACGAAAACCCGCAAAGGTGGGAAAGATGGAGCAGGAAGTGCCGGAGTATAACAAATTATACGCCGTAGAGCTTCCAGGGCACAGGACAGATATCCGCGCACTGTCTTTAAGCTCTGATGACCGGATGCTTGCCTCTGCGTCAAGCGGCACTCTGAAGATCTGGAATGTGAGGACTTCAAATTGTATAAGGACTTTTGAGTGTGGCTACGCTCTGTCCTGCTCATTTCTTCCTGGGGACAAAATCGTGGGTTAAATCTACATAAGCTAGGTGCTGGGGGCCTTGCTAACGCGGGTGATAGGTTGTTGTGGGCACAAAAACTGGGGAGATAGAGCTCTTCGATGTGGCTTCATCAGCAATGATCGAGAGTGTCAAGGCACATGAAGCTTCTATTTGGTCACTACAAGTCCACCCAGATGGCAAAAGTCTTGTTACCGGAAGTGCAGATAAGAATTCCAAATTCTGGGATTTTCAAATTGTACAAGAGAGTATTCCTGGGACCAAGGTGTGTTTAAATCACCGTCATCTCATTCATGAACTATCACTGACACATATTCATCACAAAGCGAACAACGCCTCGGCTTAAGCTAGTCCAGACTCGAGTTCTTAAGTTGTCGGACGACATTCTAAGCCTCCGTTATAGTCCCAACGGAAAACTCCTTGCTGTAGCTCTCCTTGACAATACCGTCAAAGTATTCTTCTCAGATACCCTCAAACACCTTCTCCATCTCTACGGGCACAAGCTCCCAGTATTAAGTATGGACATATCTTCAGACTCCAAGCTTATCGCAACCTGCTCGGCAGACAAGAATGTCAAGATATGGGGTCTAGACTTCGGCGATTGCCACAAGAGTTTCTTTGCCCACCAGGACAGTGTAATGCAAGTAGTTTTCCAAAGAAACTCCCACAACTTCTTCTCGGCTGGTAAAGATCGTCTGATAAAGTACTGGGATGGCGACAAATTTGAAAGCATCATTAAGATGGACGGCCACTTTGGTGAGATCTGGGCGTTGGCAGTAGGGGGAGTTAGTGAGATTGTCGTAAGCGCAAGTCACGACAAGAGTATTCGAGTATGGGAGCAGACAGACGACGAGGTACAGCCCCCCCCCTCTACCATGGCCTCCCAGCAGCACACTAACAAGGATCAGATCTTCCTAGAAGAAGAGCGCGAAAAAGAACTCGAAGAGCTCTACGAATCAACCCTAACAACTTCCCTCGGCCAAGACGAGACGCAGAATGAGGACGGACCCGAGGCTACCTCCGCTGGAAAACAAACCATCGAAACACTCATGGCCGGAGAAAAGATTATGGAAGCCCTAGATCTCGGAATGGCCGACATGACAATGATGAGAGAATACGCAGCCGCCAAAATCGAGAGACCAAACCTTGCCCCACCGCCTCGAAACCCACTATACATTGCCTTGGGTGGAATAAGCGCGGAAACACACCTTCTAAATACAGTCCAGAAAATCAAAGCAAGCCATTTACAAGACGCACTATTAGTCCTCCCCTTCGACAAAGTTGCCCCCTTCTTAATATTTTTGGACATATTTGCCTCAAGGGTACCCCTCCCCTTCCTCCCCGGCTCCACAATCTTCTCAAATCACAAAAGCTCACATGTCCAAAATAGCAATGGAACATCCCACTAACCTGCCGCATCCTCTTCTTCCTCCTAAAAACACACCACAAGCAGATCGTCGCGACAAAGACCATGCGCGTACTCCTCAGTAGCGTCCGCAAGAACTTAAGGGCCGCGCTTAAGAATCAGAAGGACCAGATGGGATTCAATCTTGCTGCAGTCAGGTTCATCAAGAATGGTGTTGAGGCAGCGGGGAAAAGCGATTTTGTGGATGAGGAGGCTTTCAGGGAGGCGGAGGAGAGGGCGAGAAAGAAGAGGGCCTTTGCTACTTTGGCTTAGAAGGGAGGGTGGAATATGTGAAATAGATTACAGTAATGGATAAATGATGAAGGTGCATAAAAAAATGTTCTGTTTCGGTTGGGTTAATTTTAATTTTAATATCATACTATAGCGCGAGCGATATTGGTGAGTTGTGGTTTGGGTGTTGGGGGAGGGTTGGCGCTCTTATAGATTTTATTTGTGGTTGGGGAAATGAGAGGTGGGCACGACTGGGCTGCGGAAGGGGCATCATACGGTACTCGAGTAGAGGTTACGAACGGGAAGGTTGAAGAAGTAAACTCAAGATGGGTGCTACCGGTAATACCGTACTGTATCCTCTAGGCGTCACACTAATCAAGTCAGTATTAATATCATTTTAAAATTTGGACAATTCCCTCCGGAAAGAGTAACTTTATTCCCCTCAATATCTGAAAAGTAGATGTGATTACATATGCTATACTAGCTAGTATACTAGCTACCCTCAATACTTCGTTATTCCGTAACCCAGCAACACCATCCACTCCGTGTGGTGGCTATCAAGGAATCCCTTATCATAGTTCCACAAAGTCTCAACATCTTGGCAGGGGTTCCCTCGGCATCCAGACGTCATTACCAACGCGTCTTCCCGCACTACTCACTGGAGTTCACCACAACCGCCACCACCACAACCACCACAACTCAATGTCCACCACCTCAGAAGAAGAAGACGATCTCGACCTCGACTATGTCCCAAGACCACTAAACCCCGCCGGCGGCTCTATAAGTAAGCTACCCCAGCTATCCAACCCGAGCAAGCTAGCCAGTTAACACTCAACTTCCAGATATCACCACTGCCGCTGCCGCTCCAACCGAAGCCCCAACCGATGAGTCGGACGATGACTTGAACAATACCGCATCCAGACATAGCCCCCCATCATTCACAAATACAACGCAAGAAGCAGAGGAAAATGAAGCAAGCCCCAAAGAAGCGGTCCGTACAACCAAACACCAATCCGGCACGGGCGAGCGCATACTCATGACAGAAGACGAGGACGATGATGCATACGAAGAATTCAAGCGGAAGAGGGACGAATGTGGTAAACAGAAGGGGCGGAAGAAGCGGAAAGTGGATAGTTGTTGGAGGAAGGTAGGGGGTAAAAAGAGGGTTAAGAGTGAAGGGGCAGACAAGAAACCCGCGAGTCGACGACCCTGGAAGACCACCTCTGATTCTTCCTCTGATCAGGACGTGGGAGCAGACGCAGAGGCGGAAATGGGCTTACCGGCGTATTTGAAAGCGCGCAAAGATGCGGTTGAAGCTGCGAAAGCTGCTATTGAAGACACGGATACGCCCCCGGATGCGCTAAGGTTTCCACCGGATTATGGGGATGTGTACTTTAGCGATGATGAGAGACTTGTACTTTCCTTCCTCCCCCTCCCCTCCAAATACCCATACTGACAGTATATTTCAGGGCGAACTAGCCTCCAAACCAAACTTCAAAAACCTCCCCCCGTGCGCGCCATATAAGGATATACCGCTGGAAGACTCCCTCGGCATAGTCCCCTGCTCGATAGCACAGTATCTCCGCGACTACCAGGTTGAGGGTGCCGCCTTCCTGCACAAAAACTTTGTCTTCCAGGAAGGCTGTATACTGGGGGATGACATGGGCCTCGGCAAGACGGTGCAGGTGATAGCCTTTTTGACGGCTGCCTTCGGTAAGACCGGCGACGAGCGGGACCGCAAGCGGATGCGGAAGATACGCAGGGGTGGAGGGGGGAAGAAATGGTTTCCCAAGATCATTGTCGTGTGTCCCGGTAGTCTTATAAGTAATTGGCAGCGGGAGTTTGATGTCTGGGGATGGTGGAATGTGTATGTTTATCATGGGAGCAAAGAGCGAAAGGAGAGCGCGCTGGAGGCGGCCAGGGCGGGTAGGTGTGAGGTTCTGATCACCACTTACGGGACCTATAAGAAGGCATGTGGGGATATTAACATGGTGGAGTGGGATTGTGTTATTGCGGATGAGTGCCATCAGATTAAAGGTATCATCACTCGGCGGCTCGCGATAGCTGGGAGGACTGAGCTGATGGACGGGACTTTAGATAGAAGAACTGAAGTGACGAAAGCTATGAATGAGATCAATGCGCTCTGTAGAATTGGTCTGACGGGGACTGCTATTCAGAATAACTACGGTACTCCTAATCGCCCTGCCCCACCGACTACCACCACAGTGCCTAACATAAAATAAATAGAGGAACTCTGGACCCTCCTCAACTGGTGTCGGCCCGGCGGTATCGGAACCCTGGCAGAATGGAACAGAGCCATAGCAATCCCCCTCAAAGTCGGACAATCTCACGACGCCACACTCAGACAGATCGGCAACGCCAGGAAGATCGCAAAGCGCCTCGTAAACAACCTGCTAGGAAAGATGTTCCTCCGCCGCCTGAAAACTCTGATAGCCCATCAACTACCCAAAAAAAGTGATAAGGTCGTCTTCTGCCCCCTGACCGATGTGCAGAGGAAGGCGTATCAGGGATTTCTGGAGAGCGAGATGGTACAGAACATCAAGTACTCTGGCCAGGTCTGCGATTGTGGGAGGTTGAACAAGAATGGGGAGCCCGCGAAGAGGGGCAGCTGCTGCTACGTTACCGACAGCAAGGGGAGGAAGTGGAGGGAGATGGTGTTTCCATGTATTCAGCAGATACAGAAGCTCAGCAATCATCTTGCCAATTGGATTCCCCGTAAGTATCTGTTGATTTAATGGGCCAGCGTGAGGTCTGTGCTGAGGTTTCTCCACAGAAAATGAGGATAACCAAGAAACCCGAGAGAAGAAGCGGGAGCTACTAGAAACTTGTCTCCCCAACGATTATCAACGGATAATTAATAGGGAAATGTTGACAAACTTCATGGATCCTGAAATGTGTGGGAAATGGATCGTAATCAACCCTGGAGCGTTGCACTGCTGCTCGTGGAATGACGCTAACGAGAGATCAAGCAGGTCTTACAAAAGCTCTTGAAATTTTGGTACCAAAATGATGATAAAGTCTTAATATTCTCTTACAGCCTTCAGCTACTGAGGATTCTGCATAGACTCTTCCAAAGTACCGAGTATAATGTTTGTTATTTTGACGGGTCCATGTCACTGGATGATCGTGAGCGTTTCTTTCTTTCTGGAAAAGATCAGACAAGCTTAAGGCTAACGGTGATTTCCAGGCACAAACGTGGTTGCCGAGTTCAATAGTGATCCCTCGCAATTCGTTTTTCTGATTTCGACGAGGGCTGGAGGTGTTGGGTCGGTCCCCATTTCCATTCTCGAAAATTAATGATAGAGCATGCTGATGAATGAACCAGACTAAACATCACAGCCGCAAATAAAGTAGTCATTTTCGACCCCAATTGGAATCCCAGGTATGATAACGCCTCACCTCGCCCCTATCCTATCCTGTAGAAATAATATTAATTCCCCCATTTTCTCAGTTATGATCTTCAAGCTCAAGATCGTGCATATCGTATCGGGCAAACCCGAGATGTCGAAGTCTTCCGACTTATATTAGCTGGCACCATCGAAGAGATAGTTTATGCTCGTCAAATTTACAAGCAACAACAAGCAAATATTGGCTACGGCGCCTCTGAGGAGCGTCGTTACTTTTCGGGTGTTCAAGGCGACAAAACAAACCAGGGGGAACTCTTTGGTCTCATCAATCTCTTCACGTTCCAGGACAACACAATCCTAAAAGAGATTGTAAACAAGACAAATGTTGCGGAGTCGAGAGCTGGCGTTCAAGTTGCTGGAATGGAGACCAACAACGAAGAGGCAGAAGACGTAGAGCTTGATGACGATTACGAAGGAGAAAATGCCATCAGTCAGCTAGCAGCCATAGCCAAAGGAGAACAGGCAATTAAGAAAAGTAACAAACAAACAAACAATAACCGCCTCCTGTAAAATTCGCTAACAATATCATAGAGAAGGCACACAACCCCGTCGCCGCAATCCTAGCAGAAGCCGGTATCTCCTACACACACGAAAACTCCGAAGTCATCGGCACATCGAAAATCGAAGCACGGATAAGCAAGCGCGCAGTCGAGACCACAAACGATGCCAATAGCGGTGATCTTGTCGCCTTCGCTAGCGGCTCCACTAGATACAAGTTCCATCCACCAATGCACGTTATGAAAAGGCAATTTTGCACTATGGCGAAGATGTTCCGATTTGATGATGTGAGGGAGTTTGCGCTTGTCGTTGAAGGATGGACGCAAAGGCAGAGACGAGACGCCCTGGATAAGTTTTATAAGATGAGAAGGGATTCAATAGTTCAAGGAGAGGAAGTCGGGCTGGAAGATTTCCCGAATGAGAAGAAGAGGGTCGAGGTTAAGACTGAGGAGGCGGAGGAGGTGGCGGCGGCGGCGGCGGATGAGGGGATCAAAGTAGAAGAGGATGACGATGAAGAAGGGGATGAATTGTAAAAAAATGATAATCAATCTTGTATATTATATCCCGGTGCGGTACAGTACTTGTACCCCCATCTCTTCTATTGTACTGATAGGCCTAGAGTTACAGGAGGAATTTCCCACCACTAGATCACTGACCCGCCAAGACACCCGGGCCTAATAATATATTGTATCATAACGTAAGAAGCCGCAAAGACCACAAGAGTATGCTCCAGACACCGCATCGCCGACACCCATTTCCTACTGCAATAAATGAATTCCTAGTATGATACAGTAGAGCATTATATCTCCAGTTCGGCCGGAATATGGTAGAGGGCTGCGGCATCAGCTCTAGTATGATACCACAGAAATGCGTTGAACATTACGATATTTTAATCCCCCCCTCCAAGAACCTATTATACCACAAAAACCAATGATATCGTAGCCTCCGACTGCGGCCGCATTCGGAGTAGCGGGGTGGGGTGGGGTTGGAGGTTTTGCATACATCCATCCCCCGGAAGCTCCCCAGCTCAATGCTGTTGTAACCACTGGCGCCATCTCTCTCTCTCTCTCTCTCTCTTTTCTTCTTCTATGATAACTTAAGATATTATTATTATACACACACTATATCATACCCTAAAATATCCCCCCCAAGTGCAGAGGAACTACAGTAGCCCAAAAAACGGGCTTTTTTCCCCCCAACAAAGAGACCTTATTGTTATCACTTATCACATCATACTCCGGTAATTATATCCATCTATCCGACGACGACGTCCTCAGCCCCAATTACCTAATTTAGTTATCCGCCCTCTACTGTGCTATACCCCCGTTTCCCCCCCATTTGCCGGACTCCCGATGATATTTCCTATTCATGACGGACTCGTACAGTATAATACCTACGATACTACGTATGATACATACCGACACTTTTTACACCGCGTTAAATTATTCCCTATTGCCCCTCTATCGGAGGGTTTCGAGAGACACTTCTGTTGTTGTCACGGTCAACCGGTTTTGGCTCAGGTTGGCCCCAGGAGGGGGTAGCTGCCATGCTTATTGATATGAAGCCCACATTCTATTATTTAGCTCAATCAAATCGATTCGTCTATCGATTCGTCTTGAATTCCCTTACGTTATCATTGCCGCTGTTCAGTTCCTTTTATCCTCGCACCCTCTCCCCCACCCCCCCCCAAAAAAAAAAAAATAATAAACCTATAGTAGACAGGCAGCTCGTTTTTTGGTGCTTATTACCTTATATTGCAACCATCGTCTCCCTTTCTTCCCTTTCTTTCCCCCAATCCCAATAAACAAATCCAGAGTATCCTCCTTTCCAGCTTGGTAATGTGGGATGGGCTCACGGGCAATCATTTGTCTCGTGCACATCACAACAAAGATCATTCCCAACGGCAAAGCAATATAAAACCCATAACCTAATTAGAACCCGGTGGTTGAGGCCACTAATATGATATGATATTAGAGTCCTATAAACGGATTATCACAAACTGCGATAGTCCCATAATCCCCACAAGCAATCATTCAATGTAGAGAACCTTCATAAGATACAATAAGAGAGCAAAAACAGAACGCCCCATCTTTTCTAACACCGCAAATCAAGTATACAGTAAGGCCCCCTTTTAAATGGTAAAAAAGAAAAAGTGGTTTTATTTCCCACCAAAGTCCAACTTCCTAGCGATCTTCCTACCTCTATGCCCCTCTAGATCCGCGGCGTCGGTGCTTTCATCCCAGCCCGCCCTTCTCTTGAGATCACCACCAACCTTCTCAATCCCCTTCCCACCTCCCTTCCTAGGTAGCAATTCCGGCTTCGTGGGCGTGGGCTCCTCCTTGAACCACTCACTCTCCAAGCACTGCTTCGCAGACCAGCGCTTCCGGGGATCCAATCTAAGCATGGACATGAGCAATGTCAGGCCCTCCGGCGTCAGCGTCCTGAAAGTTTCACCGAAGAACAGCCTCCCTTGCTCGGGCCTTATATCATCAGTATTCGGGATGACATACCCCGGCAGCCCCGTCACGCCCGGCCAGTTCTGCTCCGTCGGCGTTCCGAGTGCCGTGGCGATTAGTTTCAATTGGTGCACATCCGAGTCGCCGGGGAGAAAGGGCACGCGGAGGAGGAGTTCCGCGAAGACGAGACCAAGGGAGAATATGTCCACGGATGAGGAATAAGACTTCGCACCGAAGAGAAGCTCCGGAGGACGGTACCAGCGGGTTATCACCGTGCTGGTCATGGCGCGGTACGGGTCCGAGAAACTGCGGGCGAGGCCGAAATCCGCGAGTTTTAGCTGACCATTTGTTGATAGGAGGAGATTGTTTGGTTTGATATCCTATCCGTCCCCTCATCTCCATTTATTAGCCCCGCGCCCCTCCCCTTCGGAAGAAACACGGAATAGACCAACCCTATGCAAAACGAAATTCTTATGACACCACCAAAGCCCTCTCAAACTCATCGCGAGCCAACTCTTGATATCCGCGCCCCCGAACCCAATCTTGGTATCCTTGATGATCATCTCGAGATCCGAATCCAGGAACTCGAGCACAAGGTTCAAGTTCTGGTTCTTGCTGGAGAATACATCGATCAGCCGGATGATGTTCTCGTGCCGCAGCTCCTGCAGGAACTTGACCTCACGGATTGCATCCATTGAGATCCCGTCTTCCATTGCGGACAGTTTGATCTTCTTTATGGCGACAGGGAGGCCGGTGGCTTTGACGTGGCCGAGATGAACCACGGCGTAGGTTCCTTCTCCGACTTTGCGATCTGTGGGAGTAGAGGCATGTTAGGATTAGTCTATAAACAGCAGGAAGGGATGGAAGGGGCACCTTTAGTGTACTTCTTTTTGGTTTCTTCGTTCATTTGCTGAGCTAATTCGCCCCCGCTAGGGGCAGGTGCGGGGGTGCTGTCACCGTTGGAGGTGGTCATTTGTGGGTTGTTCGTGGAAAGGTGGAAGGTTATGGGCTCGCGCGCCTGGAAGTTGTGAGACCTCGAAGGGTTTATGTGGACTACCTAGGCACTTCGAAGGCGGAGGTTAGTCAATCTTATCTGATCTTATCTGATGATATTCGATCTATCACTCGGGATGGGGCAACACAGTCATGTTGTCAACCACAATATCATAAACTACTATTCTTTCCAATATTTACAATTGTGCGAGAAACCAATTATTCCCCCCTTGTGAATTCAGGCAAGCAAAGTTTCAGAAAGTCTTCAAAATAAGGGAATATCGTAGTTAAAGACATTGGGATTCAAGACGGCTGATTTCGGATTTTCAATGAGGATATTACTCGACGCGTCTTTCCTATCCCCCCCATAATGATTTACAAAAACCCTATGGAGCAGACGAAAAACTGCGAAAATAGTATGATACTGTGTATCAGGCACTTGGCTATATTCCAAAAGTTTTTTCTTTTTTGAAGCTTATTGCAGCACAGACAATGGGATAAGTTACCGGTACAAGTATGGTCCGAGAAGGTGAAAAGGGTGAGCTCGTCAACCCTGTTCACACCATGAACAACCCACCAATGATAAAAGCCAAACCATCGACTATTTGTCTCAGGAGCCACAGAAGCTACGACTCGAGCTGTGGCTTGCGTGTAAGAATGAATTTAAATGATGGTGTTAAATTTAAATTTTCGGTAACTAATGACCAGGAAGCATACCCATCCGGGTCCTCTATCCTACAGCAGTACATGTCCACGAGGTACGCCAGCTCTACCTGCCTAGTCCGTAGTACATATGGAAAGTACCACCCGCGCGACGCATAGGAAACCCCGAGCATCCGACTAACATACAGCAATCTTCAAAATAAACCATCCAACTAGGATACAACAAAAGAAATCCACCGCCCTGACCTCCTCCAAACACAACCCCCACAGGATGCCAACCGACATTCCCTGTGTGTCCCCGGCAGACCGGTCCCGCAACCCAATCAATCTATACCCAACCGGTATTTACCCGGCTCTTCCTCTTCCTCCCCCGGTTCTTTCTGGCCCTCTTAGAGGCGCCCCCGGCCACAATCACTCCTCCCAAGATGTAACAATCCTACACGGGTGTGGTTATTTATGCAACAGGTAACGAATTACTTGCGTGGTTCTTATTAGACTATTCTTATAGTCTTGATCGTTCTTGAATATCCGAGAGAGTATTCTTCTTTCCGA
>Ga0307509_10001065_pt1 | contig 46951 bp, 63 predicted proteins | sample 10_EM_MG_FD_202245 | JGI IMG/M metagenome (GOLD analysis project Ga0307509, IMG submission 202245) | Populus trichocarpa ectomycorrhiza microbial communities from riparian zone in the Pacific Northwest, United States - 10_EM | ecosystem: Host-associated > Plants > Roots > Unclassified | place... | reverse complement strand
CATGTGGTTGGGGGGGGGGGGGTTGTTCTATAGGAGGACGGTAAGTTACCTTGTCGACCATGGTTTTACGCGAACATTCCTTCCTATTTCTGCGAGTTGTGTTTCGATTTCGTAGTTGTTGTTTTCTTCGTATAACTTGATACTATGTCATGTCATGTGCTTCGCCCGCAGCGCGCTGACTGACTCGAGAAACCGAGGACTATCGACGGGGTATTATTATTGTTATTATACTATACTATCATACCATCCTAGATTCTAAAATAGTCCTCGGTGGCTTTATTACTTATACTTCTTGGCATATAGCTTTGGGCTGGAGGAGGAGGGCTGTGTGGGATTGTTTTTTGGCGTCGTGAAGGTGAGTTGGTGGGGTGCTGTGTGTTCGAATGGGTACGGGGATGGTTTAGGGGCTGGTGGATTTGGGTAGAATGCAGGTGATTCCGCTGGAAAGATTCGACCGGTATGATAGCAGTAGGTCAATGTAATTGCCTGGCTGATCGGGGGCAGGGAGGGGGGCTACGGGGTTCTTTGCTGCGAAGACGACTCGGTGTGCTGGGAAGATACCGGATATATGGGCATAGTCAGCTTGACGCGGTGTGCTTCCTGGGGAAGGGAGGCCTCCAGAGGCAGCAGCAGCAATCGATCCGGTGTCAATGAGATTAGAGTAGCACCGCGAGCAAGCCCTAAAAGAACCACAAGCTAGAGGAGGCTCGAGAGCTACCCCGTAGAATGCTTCCCCACTACAAGGTTCGCCCACGCCTCAAGAAAATCATCAAACCTCACTCGATTGGAAAACACGATAATCTGTTGCAATATACCGGAAGCATATGAGAACAAGAGATGCACATGAACTTCATTCTATCTAAGATGGTCAGGAAGGCCCACAATTTATGCAGTGAGGCAGTAATGTACCGGTATATCAGCAGCGGAGAAGGAATCAAAGCGAGCAGTATGGAAGACGAAAGAAAACAAATGATGGAAAGATTACATATCTGGTCAACAGACCAAGAGGTAACAAGAGCGAAGGGTGAAATCCAACAAGTGGAACACGGAGTACAATAAGCCGACACTGAAGGGGAATGACCGGCTTTGTCGTACCGAAGACGTGAAGAGCACATATCCGAAAGCCAAATTTCAACAATAATGGGGGTTTTATTCGCCGTCTATCAAAATCACCCAACCGCATAAGAGAAACAAGGCACTTCATCATATCATGCTCGTAGCCCTTCGAATTTCGCCACCAATTCTTGTAGGGTCTTCTCCTCCGCCGCCGTCTCACTGAGCCGGATTCTGTCCGCCTCCTGGACTTCAGCCTTCACCTTGACGATGTAATCCTTGACCGCGCGAGCCTTCTCCAGTCTCTTTCTACTTTCAACCGCCTTCGCGATCTTCTTCTTTGTCTTCTCAATTTCTGCGTCGACGTCTACGCGGCCTTTAACGAGGAGGTAGACAGTGCAGGTTTCTGAAATGACAAAGGCGCCACAGCCGTCTGGGAGTGGGTCGTTTCCCCCTAGTATTTGGAGGGACTCGAGGCCCTTGACGAGCGCAGAGATACTAGGCTTTTGGTCCGAGGTAGTAGAAAATGTTTCGGCGTCCTTAGCGTGGATGTATGCTAGGGATGGTTAGTGACTTAGTCATATCGGAGGTAGTAGGGAGGTTACCTGTTGCCTTGTCTTTCACACCGTATTCAGCTTGCATTGAACGGATACCCTTAACGACGGAGAATGCGAGGTCATAAGACTTCTCGGCATCGGGGTCATTCAGCTCTTCTGTGTACCTTGGGTATGCGGCCTTGACAATGGTTGGATTAGTATCATTGGGGCGCCTTGGGAGACGCTGCCAGAGTTCTTCCGTAACGAACGGCATGAAAGGGTGAATCAACAACAGCGCCCCTTCAAGGCATGTGTACAGGGTGTCTTGAGCCGAACGCTTCTGTTCTTCACTACCCTCCAATATAAGGGGTTTCGAGTTTTCCTTTATTCCCGTCAATTATTAGTTCAGAATCCGAAGAAATAGGTCCAGGAGGCTCACGATGTAGACGTCACACAACTCGTATAGCCAATACCGATAAATCTCATCAGTAGCCAATAGGAAGTTACGTTCCTCCAATCCTCTATTGGAACCCTCAGCGGCCTTATTAAATTTGTGTAATATCCATAGCTCAACCAAGGACTCCTTTCCGGTCTTCCCAGAGTCAGGCCTAGGAATGAAACCATCTCCCAATCTCATCAACGCAAACTTAGTAGCCTGATACATCTTGTTGCAGAATTTCCTGTAGCCATCAACAACCTTGATATCCATGTTAATATCTCTGCCACCAGTGGTATAATGGCAAAAGGCGAAGTGCATTGCATCGCTACCGCATTGAGGAATGCCATCTGGGAAAGCGGTTTTTTGGTAATTGGTTGCTTGCGCTACCTCCTTTGGATCCAAGTTTCCTAGCAATAACTTTGCGTGCAGTTTATCTAGCGAGATGCCAGTAATAATGTCCAATGGATCGATGACATTCCCGAGCGACTTGGACATTTTACGGCCATCTGAATCTCTAACAAGCGAGTGACAGAAAACCTCATTGAAAGGGACTTTCCCTGTCATTTTTATACCAAGCATAACCATACGAGCAACCCAGAAGAACAGGATATCCCATCCAGTCTCTAGGAGGGAATTAGGGTAAAAGTTTGACATGTCGGGTGTCTATAGGGGATCAGCAGCAGCGGGCACAAAGGGATGAGCGGGAAATACCTTCTCGGGCCAACCCAAAGTAGAAAACGGCCAAAGACCAGAAGAGAACCAGGTATCTAAAACATCAGGATCTCTCTTTAAAGTGAATTTCTTGCTTGGGTGCAGCTTCGCAGCCTTCTCCCGGGCGTCCTCCTCGGTACGAGCCACCACCCAGCTGTCATTATTAGTGTAGTCAAAACCAGCAATATTTTCACCCTCAAAGTGAATGGACCAAGCCGGCGCCTGATGCCCCCACCAAAGCTGCCTAGAAATACACCAATCTTGAATTTTCTCAAGCCAGATGAAGAATTCTTTTTCAGATGTAGCGGGTCTAATCTTAATCTCCCCATTGCGCACAGCTTTCATAGCAGTATCAGCAAGGGCCTTCTGCCGCACCCACCACTGCGGCTTCATCGTTGGCTCAATGACATCCTTCGATTTACTGCATAGCGGGACACTCATAGGATTGTCCTTCGTCTCCACATAAAGGCCCAACTTCTCCAGCTCCTCAACGACAACTTTCCTAGCAGTAAACCTCTTCATTCCCCTGAAGCGCTCACCGGCATTCTCATTGAAACTGCCGTCATCGTTCAATATGTTGATGAAATCCAGCCCGTGCCGTTCTCCAATTGCATAATCGTTAGGATCATGCGCAGGAGTGATTTTGACAGCACCGGTACCGAAGTCCTTCTCAACGTATGTATCGGTGATAATAGGAAGTAGACGATCAATGAAAGGATGCTTGGCATGCCTGCCATGGAGGTGCTTGTAACGCTCGTCGTCTGGATGGACGGCAATAGCACTATCTCCCAACATTGTCTCGGGTCGAGTAGTTGCCACAACAATCTTCTCATCGCTACCTTCGATAGGGTACGCAAAGGATACAATCATACCAAACTCAACCTTCTCGTCGTAATCTGGAACAGAAAGCATTGTTCGACCCTTAAGCTCAACGTTATCTACCTCCAAGTTTGATAGGGTAGTGTTGAGTTTACAACACCAGTTGACAAGGCGATTGGCCCTATAGATGATCCCCTCCTCGTGTAGACGAACGAAAGTTTCCGTGACCGCTTTTGACAAGTTCTCGTCCATAGTGAAGGCTTCTCTGGTCCAATCGTAAGACGCTCCCATCCTCTTGAGCTGGTTCTTGATCCTGGTATGGTACTCCTCTTTCCACTCCCATACCAATTTTGTGAATGCTTCCCGCCCAAGATCATGCCGGGTCTTTTTCTGCTTCCAGAGCATTTTCTCAACCACACTCTGCGTACTGATACCTGCGTGATCGAATCCGGGCAAGAAAAGGACAGTCTTCCCTAGCATGCGGTTCCTACAAAATTGTGAGCGCAATAGCCCATCTCACTAGACTAAACCAACAAACCATCTGATCAGGGTATCCTGAATAGCAATAGTCAAGCCATGTCCGATATGTAACGCACCGGTGACATTTGGTGGAGGAGCCGGAACCATGAACATCCCCTCAGGCTTAATTCCACCTTCGGGCGTGAACTCTGGCTTGAAGAATCCTTCTTTCTCCCACCAGTCGTACCATGCCGATTCAACAGCCTCGGGATTATAAGACTTATATGCTAGATCATCAAGAGATTTCAGAACTGTTGCCTTGTGTTAGCCACTCAATTCGCTTCCGAAAAAAAGAAAGCAACAAGCGGACAGTAGGACCCACTCTTCTTCTGTCCCGGAGGAGTCTCCTCCACATATGGTTCAACAACAGCAGTCTCTACCTTCTTCTCTTTTTTCTCGGCCTTTGGAGGAGCGTTCTTTTTAGCCTCGTCAGCCTTTGCCTTTTTCGCAGCAAATCTAGCTTCCTTTTCGGCCTTCTTGCGCTCCTTTTCAACTGTTCCGAACGCGCACATCAGCCCCCGCGCACTCCTTCCTTCCCTCAATATGTAGCCGTTAAAGAATAAGGGTGTTCATACGCTCTTTTTCAGTTTTTGGCTTTGACGGGCCAGGAACGGAGTCTGTGACGGGGTCTGTGCCACGACCAATCGCTTTAGAGAAAAGGATAAATTTAGCTACCATAAATTGCGGAGATCTAAGAGGGGGAAACAAACGATTTGATGAGGATAAATCTGTCGCCATGGTTTATGTTTTTAGGGGCGGACTGCGAGGATGTCGATTTCAAGTAGGAGCCAGAACCAACCGTTGGGATATGGGAAAGCAGGAAGAGGTTAGGAAGGAATGGTAATTTGCGGGGTCGAGAGATGGAAGGTGGGGCAGTTTATCTTAGTTGAGGTGCGGTAACGGGGATTGAGGCAGTTTGAGTCACGCCCCAATCTTATCGAACAGCCGCACCCCACTATAATGGAACTCTTTATACGGGAAACCTCCCTTTTACCAACGAACCCTTCGAAAATTTGTATCCCTGCTCCTATACAAGTTGTCTTCGTTATGAGGAATTTCTTCCAAAGCCTCGCCACAAAGAACAAAAAATCCTGAACTCTTGGAGTTCCTCATAGCGGGGCGCGACTGTATTTTGAGATTTAGAAAGAGTCATAACAATCAACAGCAACTTACTCAGAATTGAGCGACACAGCCAATGCCTTACTCTTATGACACAGAGCTCTCATAAGTACTGCACGTACAGTACGAGCAAAGCCAAGATACAGACAGAAGAGGGATGATGATAGTTGAGACAACACTCGAACTTGGAACGAGCCGTACAGTACCACGCAAACGCTCATGCTATCAACACAACCCAAACTCCAGGCGACGCAACTACCCCCAAGTGCAGCACCAGACTCAGAAAGAGTGCCACTTTTATTAATCTTTTGCAATCCCCGAAACCCGGAAGGATCACAGAATCCCTCGTTTCATTGAGAGCAGCACCTCTCGACTACCGGTAAACGCTTATATATTTCCGGCTATAGCAGAAGTAGGGAGAAAGAAGACTCACAACACCAAGTAATAATGAAACATCCTTTGTATTAGAAAAGGAAAGGGGAAGGGAAAAGAAAGGTTGGGTAGGAAAATCGCAGATGCATCTCGTTCAATTAAACATATCTTCCGCCTTGTCCCTTCTTCTCCCTTTAGACCTCTTCCCACCACCACCATCCTCGAACACCAATTCTTCACCTTTAGAAGCCCATAGCTTCTCCGCGAATAAATTGTCCCTCTTCATGCCTCTCCCTCTAATTTTGAGGCCCTCTCCTCCATTGCTTGTTCCGTCAAGGTTGATCCTATCTTCCAGACTTCTCCCAGGCATAGAAATTCTGTCCTCCAATTTGTTGGGGAATAGCTCCAACCGCCTATCTGCAGAACCGCTCCTCCCCGGAGGAGACGGGGGACTAGGCGAAATGCCCTTCTGCGGAGATCGAGATCTATCTGATCTAAAACGTTGGTTACTGAGTTTTTTAGGGAATAGTTCCCTAGAGCCAGAGCCCTCACGCTCTGTGCTCAGTGGATCGCGATCTCTGTCTCGACTCAATAGAGATCCGACGCGCTCCGGGAATAGCTCCTTGGCTACTCTAACCCGCGGGCCGACCTCCATTGGTTCTCGCTTTCTTTCAGGGAACAGCTCTATGTTCTTTCTCCGGCGGGGAGAAATAGACCTTGACCGATCATAATCGCGGGACTGCCTGGCGTTGTTACGGCTTTCCCGAGCTGCCGCATCATCATCGTAGAAGTCTGTGCTGAATTGTTCAACGTTGTGCTTACGGCGGCGATCATGTTCGCGGGAATCGAAATACCGTCTGTCATATTCTCTGTCCTCTCTACGGCGGGCGCCTTCGCGTTTCCTAAACGGTAAACGGTTAGGATAAAGCCCATTAGATAGGATACACCGGTGGATCTAGAAAACATACCTTCGCTCCATCTGCTCTACACGATCTTCTTCAGGATGGAATAGATAAAATCTACTTCTATCCCGAGCGCCGGGCTCCTTCTTATCATCCACACTGGCGATCCGAACGTGCAACCGGGAATCCGGATGTGAGGACGCTGCCTTAGCAGGCCTTAGCTGAAGAACAGGGAGCTCCCCAGGTTCAGCTGCAAGAGAATTCAGGGCCGCAAGTGCAATGTCGGGCGATTCGTAGATGAGGTTGCCTGCAGTTATCTCTCATCATCAGTTCAACCCAGATAACAAGGCTCAGAACTACTAGTACTAGTACTCACAAGATGTATCGTCAATCCATTGCACTCTCGTCGGTGCTGGTTGAAAGTGTTCGCTAGCAAACGCCTCGACCTCGCTAGTCTTCATATTATCTACGCCTCTTAGATGCACCTTCTCAGATGCCAGGTTGTCGTTTCTAGAGATTGGCTCGTCAAGCTCCATGGCTTCGTCTCCGTTATTTTGTGCCTGCACCTGCTGTTGCGCCGCTGGGAAAACGGCGGAAGAAGCGCCCTCGTAGTCCATAAGGTCATCTTGATAATCGTTATAACTCAGTTGGACATCGTCCTGAGCGAAGGTCTGTGGAGGGGGAGCGAACCCTGTCGCCATATTGTCTGTCCTCAGGAACAAATGTTGCGGTTGGGGTTATTTGTGTAGGAGGAGGAGGAAGATGGTGCTTTGTCCCGCCAAGTCGGAGGTGAGTTTGTTCGAGCTAAGGTATGAACACGTTTGGGGAGAGCAGCCGGAGAGGTGTTTAGCGGTAAGGTAAGCCGCTGGAAGGTGTTTGCAGGCTAACGGTTGTTGCTTTATCTTGGGCTAGGCCGCAGCTAAGGAATTAGGGTTAGAGAGGGCTTAGGGTCCAATGGAGCCTCAATCCTTGGCGGTTAAAGGTACCGAGGGGGAGGGAGAGAGAAGCCAAAACTGGACTATCATACAACTACAACTACAAGCTCCAGTGGTAGAGATCTGACAGGTCAGCTTATCACCATCTGTGCACTTTACTTCACAATACCGGTGGGCCATTAGAATATCATACCATGAAAACTTGAAAATAGATGATTACAATACCCGCACATCTGTCAGGCACAATCACGGTACAAGTACCGAGTCTCATAAGTGGGGCTCGGGGCCATGGCGTCATAATCCTACATATCATATTCTATTGGAGCACAGACAATTGTATCCAGACAATTCATCCTCCCCACCATGCCCGCACTAGACTCTCCCGCTCTTCTTGTAGCCCGCTTCCTGCAATCGAACGGCTATGAAAAGGTTCACAGCTCCTTCCTGGCTTTAATGCAGTAATACTAATTGACATTTCCAGTCTCTTAAAATATTCCTGGAAGAAGCCAACCTAGGCGATATCTCACTAGATCCTGGCCCGGGCGGTGGCCTGACGATAGAGAAAGTGCTTGATGAAAAGCGCCAGTTTGACTTGTCACTCAGCCTAGAGAAAGCCGTAATATCCGACAACGATGAATCGGAATTCTCTATTCCCTGTAACCTTAGCCCAACCTTCTCCATCCCTCACACAAGACTCAGCTAACAAAGAAAAGACCCCTCCATCCCTTACTCAGTATCGGACCCAGACACCCCAGCTTCAAATGTCCTCTTCGTGTTAGTGGCGGATGTCAGGGCCCTCGGCGGGCCTGCCTTAGTTGTTACCACCGCTGATAGAGCCCTCCGAATATACTCCGCGACAGCACCTTACACGCTGCTAAGATCCCACACTCATCTACACCCATCAGCAATTCTCTCCTGTGCGGTTCTGCGTTCGAAGTGGCTCATCTCGACTTCGATGAGCGGACATGTGGTGATATCCGACGCCGCAAGTGGAGATGTCATATCCAGTGACAAGCCACACGTTAAATACGTGGTGAAGGTCCTTGTACACGAAAAGCTCCCTTACGTCACAACCAGCGGGTACGACAAGACGATTGTGTTATATTCTCTAACCTACGAAGGTGAAAGCACACCGAAGCTATCGGAGCTCCACAGGCTCCAACTCCCAGCCCATCCAGAGGCAATATCATTCGTTACTCTCCCAACCGGCGAGGAAGCCCTCGTATACTCCCTTCGGGATAGTACCTTTCTAAACTACCACCTCCTAACCCCCTCACTTCCAGCGCATTCTAAACGAAACCTATCTCCTACGGCAACGTCATGGGTAGCCTTCCACGCAATGTCCATCCTCCCGCATCCCAACGATAGATCCCTCCTGGGGATAGTTACGTCCTCAGTACCTCACATGAAATTTCTACTCGTACGGGCCGACAGCGAAGAGGTAATCATGGAGGTATTTACCGGCGCGCCGCAAAGCGTGTACAGCACGGCCGTATTCGGCTGGCGAGTGAGTGGAGACGGAGTATGGGTCAATGGCGACGACGGAGTAGTGAGGGGGATCGAGCGGAAGACCGGGAAGGTGGTGGCGAGATTAAAGGCATCGGGAGACAGCGAGAAAGTTAGATCACTGTGGACCGGAACCGTCGACGGGAAGGAGGTTCTGGTTACTGGCGGGTTCGATAAGGGAATAAAGGTTTGGATCCCGGAGGGAGTAGCGACCTAAACATACTCCGGGCCCCTCACCATCATATTGCCATAGCTACAATGTAACCCCTCAAAAATCTTAAAAAATCAGGTATCAATTAGCGAAATTACACAACTCCCGTAGGCATTCACGAAAAATAAAATAAAACCCCCCCTTCCCCTTCCCCAACTCCCCTCTCTCCCCCCCCCTCACGCATATCCTCTCCCCTATCATCCGTGAGTGAGAGAAAAAGGGAAAAAATCAAAAATGCACACCCCAATCACCCTTCTCCTTCTCCTCCTCAGCACCCTAGCACTAACCGCCACCACCACCTTCTTCTCAACCACAGGATCCCTCCCGGCGGTACCACCACCAGCACAGCAAGACCTCCCAAAAACCTACGAACCAAACTACCTCACCGATTTCGTCACAAGCAAGCTCTCCACTCCCCGAAAATGGATGCTGAATAAGAAAAAAAACACTGCACCCCCTCCATCATCACCACCACCACCACCCTGCTCCGTAACCCCAGACACAGCCCCCTCCACCAACAGCAAAAAACCATCCTACACAGACCCAGTAAGACTCCAACGCTTGGTACAGGACCTCCGCGCGACCCGTAGACCCAACCGGTTCTACCGGCGGGGCATAAAGTCGAATTCCGAATCGCTACCGCCGCCTCGACCAATAGCGGCGGCGGTGGAGGGAAAGGAGGAAAAGGAGGAAAAGGGGGAAAGGGAGGAAAGGGGGGAAAGGGAGGAAAGGGAGGAAAGGGGGGAAAGGGAGGAAAGGGGGGAAAGGGGGGAAAGGGAGGAAAGGGAGGGGGAAAGGGAGGAAAGGGAGGAGGAAAAGGACGAGAGAAAGGAGGAGGAGGAGGTGCTAAAGTCCAAGGAATTGACAGAGGCCGAATTCGACGCCTTGTTTGAGGATTATAAACGTATACATGATATTGCGCTTGGATTTCTGCCCAAGGGGCAGGGACTGGAGGGGGGTAAGGGGACGGAGTGTGGGGGGTTTATTGAGCGCTTGTGGGGGCGCCGGGGAGGGGGGGTGTTGGGGAAGTGCTTCAGGAAGGGGGGAGGGGGGAGGGGGGGAGAAGGAGAAGGGGGAGAAGGAGAAGAGCGGCGAACTGTAGCAGAGCCGGCCTGTCGGCCAACCGCTGTCTGAGCACTCCTTTTGTTTAGGTAGATTTTCTGTGATAGATTAAGAAAAGTTTGTGTGCGGAGAGTCGAGTGATTAGTTATGAATGTGTGATTTGGCCATTGGTTTTGGGCTTGTGAATCTAATTTAGTCTAGCCCAATGCAGTCCCCCTTATCTCCATCAGTTGAGCCGATCCGCCTATAGGGCCTCTCTACGGTTCTGCCGACTATGATAAGTGGCGTTAAAGGCCCTACTCGAGTATAGTACCAGGAGCACGTCTCTTTCAATAATTATAATAGCATACCGTACATAAAAAAGTAATTCTCGAATCACTTTCTACAGTCAATCTAACCCATCATAAAGTATCCCACAAAGGAAAAGAAACAGAGCCCCCTACTCCTCCATCTCCTCCTTCATCCTCCGAACCTCCTCCGAAACATCCATAAACCCCTCCCGAGTCCCTACAACCTTCTCGTAGATCCTCAACGACTCTTCCAGTATGTCGTCCTGGAGCGCTATATCCTGAGTTAGTGGATCTAATATCACAGCTCCATCTACCGCGCCGATCTCCGGGCTGAGGATAGCAACAGTGTACCGGAGTGAATATAGCATCTTTGGCAAGGGCGAGCATGTTTGTAGGACTTTATCGACAGCGGCGTTCATGTCTTCGTAGGATGATGCAGTGACCGCGTGGAGTAAGCCTATCCTTATCAGTAACACCCGCCAGAGACCCCAAATTTGTAAACTCACATTGACCCCTTGGACACTCCCCTGTCACGCCTGATCTCACAATGACATAAACAGGAGCCCCTTCACCATTTCCAGGGACAACTACAACCGCCGCGGCAGGAGTAATATTCTCATCTTTATACTTCCGCTCAAACAGCCAGCCCACCTCAGCGTCGATAATGTAAATTCCCCTAAACATTGATTTCCCACCCGATGGCTTAACCTCCATTGCCAGATCACTAGCTTCACCAATGGCCCAGTCAGCATATATCGTCTCACCGCTTGCTAGCTGCGCCTCTAATTTCCGATTTCCGTCGCTCTTGTTATTGGAGCACAGTGACTTGACGCCCCGACTGAGAACGTTGACGCCTCCGGCTACGGCGGCTGCGCGGGATAGGACTTGGCAGAGCTCGGCGGAACCACCGTATGCGATTGTGAGCGCTGCAGCTGAGCGCACGTCTGGGATTTGGCCCAGGGATGTGAAGTGCGTCGCGAGGCGAGGGAGGGCTTGCTCGAGGGAGATTTCAGAGGGTGTATGCGAGAGGAGGGTTAGTGAGCAGATGGAGGTAGTGATAAATGGGGGTATTGGGAAGGTTGTTGAGAGGAAGGTCTGAAAAGGTGTTTGACGGTTTTCTGGCGATAATGCGGTTAGTTTTTGCAAGCAAGAATTTATCCAGATACGGGAGAATACCCTCGAAGATTTGTGTATACTTTTGGTCGGTGGGATCATTGTGTCTCATTACAAAGCGTAGAAATTCACCAAGTTGTCCTCGGTCCTTGTCTGTTAGGTCTTTGCTCCAAGCTACGTCTTCGAACGTGCAAGCGACCTCCCGAAAATTACCAACTTTTCGTAGAGTAGTTCCGCTATCTGCTTGGGTTGCCTTTACTCCCACCAGTGCCTCTCCTCCCCCCAAGTCAGCTTCAGCAGCTGGCTCTTTCTTCCGCCCTTTATTCCACCCAGCCCTTTTCTTCCCAGCCGCAGAGGCGAGCTTCGCAGCCTTAACCCCAACTTCCGCCAGCCCAACCCTGCTGCCCACTCCCGCCGCCATCGCCGGTACCGCGACCTCCTCTTCCGTCAAACACACCCACCAACTTCCAACCGCATGCCAGGAAAACCCATCCGTCAAGTCCGCCCTCCGTAGCATGTCCAAAACACTGCTATGCCAGTAAACCAAGTGCGGCGCTAAAGAAAGCGTATACCCCCTCCCACCACCCCTACCAACCCCCTCTCCAACGTTCGAAACGACAACAGCATTTGTTACTCCGACCTCGTCTCCAGCGTTTACTCTCGCGGCCCACGCATCCGCCTCAGAGAGCGAGTAGAAGCCTGCAGCGCTACCGCCGTAGTAGGAGTTCTTGTCGAGCTGTAGGACGGTTTTGCCTGCGCGGCAGAGTGCTCTAGGCTATGTTAACAGATGGATGGTGGGGAGAGTGCGCGGGATAATAATAACTACACTGCAAGGAGAGATTGTTTGATTCCGGTACCGGAAATCAATACGTCCCAATTTTCTGTAGGGAGTGGTGGGATGTCAGAAAAGTTGTTCATATTGTCGCGGTGGTGTAGGGATGGGGATGTCGGAGCTGTGGGACCAGTAAGCAGACTATGTCATCATGGCGGGGTGACACACAAGCAGATTTAGAAATGGCTTGGCACGATTGAGAAACAGTGACCTAGCTTCCCACTACCCACTACTCAGTGCGATAAACTCCCCTGTCAAAAGTACTGTCCCAAACCCCGTTTTACAGCAAAAGTGGGCATATTCATTAACTGAAATAATAACAAAATAAAGTTATTAAAAGTTAGAAAAAATTATTATAAGCAGATATTTATAAGGAGAATCCGTTTCTGATTTTTGTTTATTTTATCTATTCATTTCACAGGGCTAAAAATCCATTTCTATACAATGGTTAATTTGGAATGCCAAGCCCCCATACAAATTTGGGGGCTTGGCGCTAATTTTGGTGAGGATTCCCATTTCATGAGTAGGTAAATCCAGGTACAACTCATGCAAATATGGAGTTTTCGCAATTTCTATTATATGAGAAAGTAATTCTTGTAAGAAGGAATTTATGTAAATTTTCTCTATCACTTGAAGATATTTTAGTATGTAGAAATGGGCTAGTTAATTACCCATGTTTAGGCACTTTTTGGTGGGTTTTAGAAAGTGGGACAATACTTTTGAGAGGTCATTTGTAGTATCATAGCTCGCCAGAAGATAACGGTTTTAAGATGGACAATATTTTCCTTACAAAGTACTCCAGCTACAAACATCCTTTACCATAATGTTATTCACAGAAAGCTGGCTGAGAAAAACAGGCCAAGACCGCCAGAAGAATTTTACTTTCTCGCCCTTCGAACATAGGCATAACTTGGGAGCAAGTGACAGACAGACAAAAAATATTCCCTATGCCATTCGCGATATTCTCCGTGAGTGCCTTCGCAGCAACATGATTGATTATTCTCTGCAACAGACCTCCCCCCTGAGCCGGTTCCAAGACTAGCCTTCTTGAGAAGATTCTTATGGAAGATATCAGCCCCATTTACTTTACTCAAGCTTCCGTCCACAAATACAATTTATCTCGATCCGGGAGATGGGATTTGTATAAGATTAATATTCCTCTCAGGATTTAAGGCGGTAGAGGTGTGTTGTAGTATATAGGAATATGCTAATTTGAATTCGCAATATGGTAAAAGACTTGGAGCCGCACTTGGCAACTTCATGGCGACTGTCGAGATGGCAGCTTAAAAGCCAAGGATAAAAAGAGGGCGAACCAACCCAAACTCCCGGGAAAAATTAGTGGACTTAATCACTACTGCTTCTGTGGTTTTTTGAAATTCTGAAAACCAGGAAATCATTACAATAAACTGCCAGTGTGTGAACTTTTTCTTTCCATAATTACCTTTATTTGACTTCAGGTATCATACTTGCTACCTTGTCCAATAGGTTTTTCTCTTATCTTCTCAGCCTCTTACCGCACCCCTTGGCATGCTCAGTGACCGTTAATACATATTCAAGACTTGACTCGCTTCCATAATTGAATTGATCTCGGCTACCGCACACCTTACGCTCATGAACTCCGAGTCCCACGTAAATAGCCGCATGAGATATTGTTCCAGAAGTACTATGAAAGGTAGACTCCGCGAGAACAGTGCAAGGCAAAAAGTGAGACCTATTCTTTATGTGCCCAAATAAACCTTAAACATTGATGTTGAGATTGCGCGATGAGGAGAGCTCTCGAAGACCAAGTGGTAACAGAAACGATTGCCTCAACAAGTTATCAAATGTGCCTTCTCAAGGTGAGATGATAGCTGATCGTCGATTCATGGCCCTCATTGTGCCAGTATAGACTAGTACTTAGTAGGATGAGTGCAAGTGACGAGAATTCGGTCAAAATTTGGTGAGTGCGATCATGGGAAGTGCTAATCTCGACTTTTTTTTTTTGCCTGGGATTAATATATAATAATAGCGTTAGTCTACTGACTTCTGGGAGTTGAGGGACTACCAGTCTAGCTTGGGTAGGGGAAAAAGGTTAGCCGAAAGCAAACAGCACCTACCACAGAAGGTTCATGATATTCTGCCCTCTCACTGGTCGGGTTTCCCGGGAACCTATGAGAACATGTCTGTCCCACTCGCCCTTAAAGGTGTTACAGTACTCGAGTAGGGTACGGCGCTCGTACTGCAGGCTGCCTTAAGTTTACTGGCCGTTGGACTCCGCTTTGGTGTGCCTCGGTCCAGGACCCAGGAGACCGAATTCTGCACATTATTCACAAAACCACTGGCTGCATGCCAAAGTCGGGGCGAGCATGACCCGACTTTGCAGCAAGTGCCAGTCAACCACACCTCTCATAAACTCTCACTCGCAAAACAAACAAACGCGCCAGTACTTATAGTCTAAGGCGTTAGACACAGATTTCACAGGACAAAAGACTTGCGGACTTTTCTTAATCCCTATCCGCCGATCGAATACTCGAGCCTAGGCCTGCACGGCGATTACCGCCCAGGGTAACAGAGTAACTTTTGATACAGGGTAACCACCGCCTTGCACCATCCCACTTACAGCTTCCTATTCCCCCACGTAAGCCACAAATAATCCCCCCTGCCAGCGCCACAATGACTAGCTCGAGTACTCGCCCACCAGGCATTCCCGAGCAACCTCGGCACTGCACGGGTCCCATCAGCCAGCTTCCTTGGGACCGTGCAGATGCTCTTATCATAACGTTCATCTCTCTTCCTTTCCCCTTCCTTTGTTCCTGTCTGCTCTTTACAAAACGATGGCAGGACAATCAAAGGAAGCTCCGTTGCCGAGTTGGGGGTACGCCCTTGCGGGTGCGACGGGTGCAGTACTGGCGAACGCTGCGGTCTATCCTTTGGATATGTGCGTTCTTCTTTCGTCTTTTTCTTGTTATTATTATGGGATAGAAATAATTAAGGAAATGAGAGGTTAATGAGAAGTGGGGGGTGTCGTTAGAGTGAAGACAAAGCTTCAAGTTCAGGTCAAGCGAGAACCAAAAAACGCCGAAAAGTCGTTGGAGAATGGGAATGTGTCAAAGTGAGCCTCTTTCTGCAGCTATGTTCTACTCCAGGTTGCAATAATCTAACCGAAATCCTCCCAGATGTGACGAGGAGGAGGAGGAGGAGGGTGAGATTTACACCTCCGCTGTTGACGCGATTCAAAAAATCATTGCGAAAAGCGGCGTCAATGGGCTTTACACTGGAATGGTAGGCTCCTTGATTGGCGTTGCGAGCACAAATTTCGCATATTTCTACTGGTACACTCTCGTCCGGAATTTCTACTTGAGAAAATCGACAACCGGCGCACCTTCTACCGCTGTTGAGCTGTCTCTAGGAGCAGTAGCGGGAGCCCTAGCTCAGTTGTTCACTATTCCCGTTGCGGTCGTGACAACCAGGCAGCAGACCCGGCCATACAGCGCGAAGCCACTTGGTCTGTTCGCTACCGCCCAAGAAGTCATCGGCGAGGATGGCGTGTCGGGATTATGGCGGGGGTTGAAAGCTTCGCTCGTGTTGGTGGCTAATCCTGCCATCACGTATGGATGCTACCAGAGGTTGAAGCAGATTCTGTTCAAGGGAAAGGATAGGTTGAGCCCCGGGGAGGCTTTCTTGCTCGGTGCTCTTAGCAAGAGTTTGGCAACTTTAGCTACCCAGCCGTTGATCGTAGCCAAGGTTGGGCTGCAGAGTGCTCCTCCCCCAGGAAGAAAGGCGTACAAGAGCTTCGGGGAAGTTATGAAAGTGATTGCCGAAAAGGAGGGGACTCTAGGACTATTTAAAGGTATTGGACCGCAGCTTGTGAAAGGGTTGTTGGTCCAGGGTGTTCTCATGATGAGCAAGGAGAGGTAAGATTACATAGAAACCATTGAATACTCGTGGATAGGCGCTGATTTGGATGTTTAAGGATGGAATTGATCTTCATCTTACTGTTTAGATGGTTCAAGAAGATGCGGGCACAGCGGTTGGCTAAAGTTGCTAGCGCTTTACCACTCGTTGTGAAGAGTTAGAATATTGGGTTCATGTACAATAGGTGATAGACGGTCCTCTGCTTTTCTACGACAGAAACGATCATTTGGCCTCATTATTTCGTTGTTACTTTTTACTTCTTTCTTTCTTTTAGGGGGGGTTTTACTAGCTAGATATCTATTTTTCTACTCAATAAATTGGAAAATAGAGGAAAAGCATAATTGAACAAAAAAAACAAAAAACATCAAATCCAGAGTAGCCATAAGTGAAACATATTAGGAACCGCGACTAGGGACACATTGAATACGATGGTCATATTCCCAATACCGCTATCGTGGGCTACTGGTAAGTAGATCTGCACCCGCACACTCAGATCCCAAATTACCTTGGTTTAAAAATCAGGGATCATTTTTTGCCTATAATTTCGTATGGCCGTCAAGCGAAGCCCCTCAATAACGACCCTCACACTCGAGCACCGGTACCTGTATCCCTCCGTCTCCAAAGTTAGTCCCGCATTTCTTGGGTCCCCTGATCCGACAGCCTAAACCTATCGAGACCTCAGCCCCAACAGCCCCAACAGCCCCAAAATGCCAAGACGTCAAATCTGACTGAGCCACAGGGTCCAAGCCCTAACCGTGACTCCCACACAAACACCCTCCTCCACACAACCTCCAACATCACCTTCATGCTAACTTTTAGCAAACAGCATCATCACTAACAACACATCTACCATCAACAGCCCCACACAATGGCCAAGTCTAAGAACTCCTCTCAGCACAACAACAGCGCGAAAGGTATTTCCAAGAGAATCTCGCCCGGGCGAAATTCGCGAATCCTGAGGAACTAATTCGATGGTGGAATATAGCGCACAGGAACGGTATCAAGAAGCCGAAGACCTACAGATATCCTTCCTTGAAAGGGACTGATCCCAAGTTCCGAAGGAACCACAGGTTTGTCTTGCACACCTATTTCTCTTAATGAGGCTCGTGCTAACAGAATTACTAGACATGCTCTTCATGGGACTATGAAGGCCTTGGTACACCCACTCTCCCTCCTACCCTCCCACCCCATAACCGCACCCTAGAGGTCTGCACGAACGACTAACTCCCCAACAGAAGGAGCTTAGAGAAGGAAAACGCGAGACTGCCTAAACACCTCTTACGATTCCGACTCTCTTTCAACCTCTCTTTTCTTTTCCGGGCGGAGTTTAGTGATCAGCTTGGCCAGGGTATTGCATGATGGATGAATGGTGGGCGCAAATACAAAGATGTACCAACCGTAAAATTCCAAACCTTTCCTACGCGTGCGCGACCAATTTGTTTTGCGACCAACCTATTTATGACATTCCTACTCTTTACCACCCAGCGGGGGGGCATCGGAGGAAAATAGGGGGTTGGCTCCTTGCCCTGTTTTGAAAAAAAGGCATTAGTGTGTACAACTACGAAGCTCTCTATCTTCGTTAGTTGAAGGAATACTTTTCTTTTCGTGCCGAGATTGACGTCAGGTCCATTACCAAACACTTCCAGGTAGATTACATGTCTGCGTCGTGCATGGAGGACTTGATACATGCTTGATACCGCCCCGGCTATTCGAGGGATTAGAACGGAGGATCATTCCAGCTCGGTTTTAAGCTTTTGGCTATCTCGGGATTTGGACCCTGGTTGGCTTATGCAAGATAAGATACGTATAGGTTCCAGGTTGGACTTCCCTCCGCCAGGCTTTGGAACTCCTCCCCCGGGGTTGTCTCCGTACTCACATTCTCGCGCTGTTCTCCTTCCCGCGTCGTGTATCGCCACCCGCCCATCGGACCGTAATGCTTGTAGTTACACCTCAACAGTTCAGGTTCCCCAGGGAAATAAGTAAATGGCTTCCAATTACCGTATACTCTGAACCATATTTTTTTTGTGATACCACACAAGTTAAATCCGGTTATTATGTAAATTACCGTAGTGTTATGGCACGGCTTGGTAATAAATTAGCGCTCGTGTCTGCAAAGCTCCCGCAACACGCCCGGTATATGTGGCGATGTCTTAGCAGCAACCTGTCAACAATATCATAATTAATCGCCGTCCACAATCCACGGGAGCGGTGCACTGTCGCCGTCAAGACACCGCCACACGCCTGGTATAGTATACGTCGGGTGCTATGAGAATTTTACGGATGCGAGCGCCCGAGGGCAATTGCACATTTCCAAACAGGCTAGAGGCCGCTTCCAAGAGTGTCAATGGGAAACTCCTATCATACCGTACTCGAGTTCAACTTTAACTTAGCATAGAGAGAGAGAAGAAAGCACACATGGTGCTCTACAGTGAGGAAGAATAAAACACCTTTTTCATAAGTCAATTCCTAACCCGACATATCACACTATTAGATATGAGCACGCACTGACAATAACTAACGCATTCCTCCAACTAGTCTATTATATCACGCGACAGCACCTCAACCAGAGAAATGATCGCAACAGCAGGTCGAACCAACAAACTCTATCCCCAATACAAGTAAACCCCCAGCAAAGAATCCCAGATCTCCACCCTAGCATCAGCATTTCTCCCACCACCACCACCACTACTACCATGTCCATAATCCACACCGAGTACATTACCCAAAAGCAAGAGAACCACTCAATCATCGCCATCGCTATCATATCATACTCCGCGGAACAAACAAACAAACACAATCTACTTCTACTTGCACTATATCTCCAAACCCCACACAATGCATATCCAAAAAAAAAAAAAAACGCCTACATCCCCGGAAAAGCTCCCACCACCCCACCACCCCCTAAAATAAAATAAAAAATACAAAAATACAAAATTTGGTGAGAACCCTTTTTTTTTTTTAAAAAAAAAAAAAGAAAACACCCCCATATTTGTGCACCATACCATACGGTGGTATTGTTACAAGTACTTGTAAAACCTAGCAATAAACTATGGTGCTCGTCATCAACTTACGGTACTCAATTTACTTACCCACTGTACTTGTATGATACTTACCAACCAGCGAGCAAATTACCATAATATATATATATACCATATATTATTATAACCTCTACGTAGACGACGACTACGGCAACTTATCATACGTAGCACAATAAACCCCTTCCATTTTTTTCCATTTTTCCATTTTTTATTTTTTTATTTTTAAAAAAGGGACAAAGTATGATAAAGAAAGGGGGGGTAGAGGCAACCCGACCGACCGATACACACCCCATGAAATAGAAGTATCATAAGTAAATAAAGTAAGAACATCCATCCTACGCCAGGGACCCGACACCAAAAAAAAAAACGTGGTTAGCCAAGACTTAGATTAATTACCCTCTACTCGAGTATTCCTTGTCCTTCCAGGGGGGGTAAATTCTTGATACATACATACACATCCCCCCACGAACGGGAGTTGACCTCCCGGCATTCTATCGTTATGTATGTATGTATGTATGTACGCACGAATGTAACTGCTTACACGACCGGTGCGTGAACCGGTGGTACAGTATAGTACAGTATGTACTAGTAAGTTAGGCTGTGGGAAACGGTTTGGAGTGGTCCGGATTATTATTATTATTATTTCTTTTTTTTTTCTCTGGGGGGAAGGAAGGAAGGAAGGAAGGTGGTGAGGACGCGTGTAGGTACAGTGAGGTAGGTTATTCATGTATGTATTTTATGTATGTATGATATATACTTGTTTGTCTACTTCTCCTTTTCGGGTAGTTCAACATACTGTATGTTCACTAACTTGGCTTCCTTTTGTTTTTTTGTTTTTGGGTCTTAGGTATGATATAGTAAGAGAGCAGTGCACTGTACAGTACTGTGCCCCGAACCATGTACTTTATTTATTTTAAAAAAAAAAACACTCCGCAATCTAGAATTATCCATACTCCACCGTATGTTAGTCTACCGTTTTCAAAAAAAGTTCAGCTGAATTACATATACCGCAACGGTGATGATGATGATGACGACCATCCGTATATTAATTATGATTCTATAAGAAAAAACATCCCCTCAAAACAAAAAAACCACCATAACCACCAACCACTACCAAAAGCCAAGATAGAAGGATTTTTTTCTTCCCTTACATTACCATACTTGAACGGTTGAACCCATCATCACCATAGTCGTCATACCAAAACCGCATATACCCATACCCCAAGTCCATAAATACCCGAAGAAGAAAAGAAAAAGCAAGGGCTTGCCCCCGGGAGGATAATATGAAATGGTGAAAGGAAAAAAATTACATGCACGTAAAAGGTAGGAGTGGCTAATTCAGATATATTATCATACCGTAATCTTCCCACACACAGATACACACCCCACTAGCTCCCCCCGTTCTCGGAGGGAGGAGGGGCACCGTTAAACTATTTTGGCTTGGGACGTGTACGTACCCCCTCCCTCCCCCTGGCAATTAATACTCTTACATACCAACCAACCAATACATAGATTGGGCCAGAAAGAGGAAGGAAGAAGAAAGAAGAAAGAAAGAAAGAAAGAAAGAAAGGATCGTCCCTACATGCCCTCATTTATATAACATCATATACTCTATGATAATATATACTGAGTGGACCAAAGCACACGAGTGATACCTCATGACACTCCTAATTCTCCCCCCACTCCATTCCTTTATGGCATTGTAGCTTCAGTACCCAAATCTATTTATTAATGTTGGTCTCTTCAGTCCTCGAGGGAAGCCCCCCTCCTTGCTTACACAATACCTGGGTTCTCTCAGCATGCTTAAACGGTTCAATGTGAGCGGAATAGAAGGTTGGCTTTCCTCCGCTCATTGTGAGGACTAAACAAGGCCGGCCAGACTAAGCTATGTACAAATCATAGCATAGCCCACCTCGGGGGGGGCAGAGCATGGAGTCAAAGGGTGAGCGGTTGTTTGGATAATTGCAGGGAGTTATGATATGAATATGACAATCATCATCATCCAAATTTAACAAGATATGGCAGACACCTTCTCTCGTTACATTCTGTGCCTATTTCTTACTTTTTTTTCTTGTTCATGGGTGTCAAGTTTTTCCCGGGAAATCAGGGAGGCAGGCACACTACCCTCCTTAAAAATAAAAAAGTTAAATGAGCCCTGACGTATGCGGTGGCAGTAGGATTATGGCGTACTTGACGTAGTATGATGAGGTAATAATTGGTATAGCATGGTATCATATCATACCTAGCCAATGCTGGCATATCAAAATTGGCATCACAACCCTATCTACCTGCCTAACTTACTAGCTCCACTGAGGTAGTCAGGACATGGAAGGTAACGTCCCCCCGACCCTACTCAAATGCTTGTATGATACCACGGATTTTTATAGCTATGGTATATATATGCAGCCAATAGCACCTCCGATCCTCCCCCACTCATCGCCCCCTTCCGCCCCCAACCCACCAGAACCACCTACCCGGTCCAACTCAATAAAACAAATCGAGTGACAATCCATGAACCTCATCAAACCCTCATGGTCAAGGAAGGGTATAAAAAAAGCAAAATAATTCCCCAAGGCAATGCCCATCTACAGTACCCCGCCTATACCGTACACCCAACCCACCTAACCATCCCAACCCCATATATAATACAACCCGCCAGCACAAGCAGTTATACACTCCACCCATATCGCACCAAACCATAGTAATAGCCCTATCCTATCCTATAAATACACAATGCGAACAAAAGAAAAACATCCAATCGATCAATCACATTCCAAACACCTCCCGCCCGCTGAGTCTGGAAGAAAGAAGAAAGAAAGCAGAACATACAGGTATAAGCTAAAGTACCAAATCAATTGTATCCGTCAATGAAAAAAGCATAGAATATATTCAGCCCCAGCCTAGGCAGGCGAGCGCAGTAGTGGTAGTCCAGCCCTCCTCCTTCCCCCGGCTCGCCCCGCCCCCCACCCATCCCCAAGCAAAGCCAACCTAATCTAACCCCCAACCCATCGATGCGAAGCGGGAAAGGAATGGAATGGAAGGAAGAATAAAATGCCCAAATCCAGTGGCAAGTTTTCGTTCCGGCTGTGGGTGGGCGGTTGGGAGGAACGCGAAAAGGGGGAATGAAGAAAGGATATAGAAAGAAAGAACGCCTGAAAAATAACAAAGACCTGCACCGGACCCATAATGAAAAGGAAAAAAAACAGGAAAAACCCTCCTTTTAAAGAGAAGAAAAAAAGGTCTAAGCAAAGGGTTTGTGTTGGTGGAAAATAAAAACGAGCACAAACTAGAAACAATGAAAACTTTTCCTTTTTCGGATGCCGAGTATTTGCACCACGTGCGTTGGCCGAGGTGTTGGGGGAGGTGGTGGTGGTGGAGGTGGGTATTCGAAGGGTGGTGGAGCGGGAGGTGTTGGGGTTAGGGGGGATGAGGTTTCTTGCACAGATATTGCTGTTGAATCAAAGAGTATTTTCCCCCCGCTCTCCTTGCTGCCATTGCTATTGCCGCTGCCATTGTTTTTGTCATCGCCATAGCTGTCATTGTCACTGCCATGTAGTCATGCTTCACCTGTTTCCTTCCGCCAACTCTTCCATAACTTGACTCTCTTGAAAAAGCTAGACGGGCGGCGCTGTATAGTGCTTGTCGAAACTACCGTCGTCGGTCCGCAACACCCTTTCGAGCACGAGTGCTCACTCGAGTGGTCGCCCAGATCTGGGGGGCTCGACCTGGGGCGATCGGGGGCGTCCTGTTCCGGGGGTTCCTGGGCGCCTAGATGTTCGGATGAATACTGGTGTGTAGGCCTCTTCTCGTCGAGGAGCGGATCTGGCGAGAGCGTTTTCGGTTGCGTCACCACAAACGTGACCTTAGGTTGTTCAGCCGGCGTTTGAACGCCTCCCAGAACTGACCTTGGTGGTGAATCAATTCGTGACGAGCCAAGGCTAGATTGGTGGGAGTTACCATTCAAGCGCGCCTCACTTCCGCCTCCACCAGAATCACCCGGTGATTGGAAAGTGGTAGACGATTCCATTACCACTGGCCCTAGAACATGCGTTCCGTGGCCACCACTCAACCGGCCGTCACCCAAATCTTCACCGTCCTGCCTATCGCTAGCACTTGACGATACTGGCCCCGATGACGATCCATTACTACAACCAGATACCCCATCTATGATTTCATCCGATGCTGAGGTGATTTTTTCGATCTCTGCTTGCCACATTGCCTTGTTCGCTGTCAAGACATCCACACTGAACTGCATTTCTGGCATAACTTCGCTCAAGGAAACAAACAAGGGCAAAGCGAACAAAGTCATAAATCCCACCTGCGACTTTGCAAGGGCAAGAACAGACCCAGTGACAGGCGGAGCGACCAGTGATGATGGTATTCCAAGATCACTTTCCATGGCCGCTTGGCGGGCAAATTCCTCAATCAAAATTTTAGCCCATCGAGAAGAGCACTCGTGTGTTCGTGCCTGCAAAAGTTAGTAGTCCATATATTTTCCCGAAAAAGAGGGCTTAGGCAACAAACCACATTGCTGATATCAGCACATTTGATTAGCAGAGCGCAGACAAGGGTCCTATAATCGGAAACAGCCTTGTCCCCTAACGAGTCCATTCCACCATCCTTCAGAACCTTCTCCTTCATCTCGTACAACCGTCCCATGTAGTCAAAATGCAGCCCCATATCCGTCGCCAATATCATATCTATCATCGATTTCCTAAGTTCCACAGTCTTCGGCCAATATCTCCGCAATACTTGAGAGAAAGCAGCGCAATGGAAAGATTCCAAAACAGAACGATCATTGTATACCTGGGCAAGCGGTGCCTTCAGGGTAACCAAGAAGGCATTGTTCACTCCAGGGTGACCAACATCGTGACCAATAGCAACCACTAGAAGAGTGAGGGCATCCAAAGGCGTGAGAAGGTTGCTCAGAGTCCTCGCAGGGGGTGGCTTCATCTCCATAGGTTCGTCTGAATTGTATGGTGGCAACGCCCTCAATTGTAATAAGAAATAGAAGACTGCCTGTAAAACATCTACAACGTGCCTGAAATTGTGGTAAGGTACTTTTGGATTATATGCAGCCCGACTCGCGGTCAAGAAGTCCACGATGCGTTCTATTCCACCAATTAACCTCAAATCACGTGGGAGCATATGATATTTGCAATCATACCTGACGAGATTCGATAAGCCTCAACCTCCGGCATTTCCAAAGCATGCTCCAGCATTAGCTTTGCACAATGCACGAGTTCTTCGTCACTAAAATCATGTGCAGAAAAGTTCCAACTGCCAATGGCACGCTTGATCTTTTCAACGCCACCAGAAGAAATACGCATATGACTGCTGATATGATCAGCCAAAGGGCCTCGCACCCACGGGTCACAACAATAAGACAAACATACCTTCCACGGGAAGACAGCTTTGTCCTCTTAGGCTTACAGATGTCCGTCATTAATTCCGAAACCCTAAGACCGTTAGCCGCCCAATTTCCCAGGTGCCGCGGAAAAGCCATCGACAAACATCTTTTCCCTCAAATAAGCATAGTCACTCGCTTCCCGCACAGGCTTTTGCTCATCAATTCCAACCCATGAGACCTTACGTGACTTTTGCACGTTCTTCCTAGCACGATAACAATGCATATACATTACCTTGGCCTTCTCCTTCGGAATCGGACTAATCAATACGTCAAGCGCACCGTTATCGATACACTTTAGCTCCCGTTCCTCGCAACATCGTTCCCTATCGGTGATTGACCAGAAAGCTTGGTTTGGTGAAGTCCCATTGGTGGCTGCGAGTTCTCGATTGGTCAAGAAGGCAACCGGAACAACCAAACTCGACATACGCAAGGCGTCAACCTCATTGCAGATAAATTTCAGCAAGGGAAGTCCGTATAGCATGTCAGCAGCAATCCCAGAATCATGCCTCCCTTCATGACCGACGATATCCTCCTCCGGTTGAGGTTGCCACGGAATATCTAATAAAACAAGTGTAGGTGTCGGGTCGTTTCTGTCGACATCCGAAAGCACCGATACGCAGGAAGTCCCAGTAGTACAAATTGTCACTATTTTGAAAACATCAACATCAGAATTATTCTCCCCTTTTATTTTCGCCCTCTTCATTCTTTGACTCAAACAGGAATGGTGAGAGGGGGGGGGGGGGTGGTGTGTTACGAACCCGAATTAAACGCCGAAAGCAAACATTGCACGTTAGAAATGACCTCCTCATTTTCATTCTGTGCCTCATCATTCCCATCCGATGATTCGGGTCCGGATGAAATGGGCGACGGCAACAAATCGTCCTGATGCTGTACTCTATCTCGCCGAGCCCGACGGTCAACATATACGACGTTGTAATCCACCTGATGCATCATCATGGCGGGGGAGTTGTCGCCGAACAGCGACCGCCGGCAAATATTAAAATAGATCCTGCTGCACGTATAAAGCAGACAATGCCCGCGAAAACACTATGCAGTTGAAACTTGAAGGGAGGTTAGACTATGCTATCGTCGCCTATATCGAGCGAGAATGGTGAAAGATGAAAAAGAAAGAACAGAAAAAGAGGCGAAAAGCAGAAGCGAGCGACCGTGGCGAAGGGAGCGGAGGAGATGGGGACGAGAACGAGGCGGAAGTGTGATAGAGTAGGCAAACAGATCGGACGAGTGAATTTTTTTTTTTAATTCCTTTAGTAACTTTTTGTTTTTTCTTTTCTTCTTCTGCCCTCTCGTTTAAAAGTCACTGGCAACGATAAAGCTTCTGTCTTGTCAATTCGAGACGGCGCAAGTTACGAGGAGGAGGAAGCGAGACGACAGCGGTAAAAGAGGTAAAGCCAATACGCAACAAAAAACGGGGGAATAATTACAAAAAGGTTCGTCGGGGGGGGGGTAACTGAGAAATAATGCTGGATTAGAGGGGATGGTGGGATTTTCCTCCGTAGTGTTATAGATCGGGCAATCGGTCAGTCGGTCGGGAATAGAGAGGCAGCAGTGGCAGTGGCAGTTCAACAAGTGTTTTGTGGGGCAAAGCGAGGGAGAACGGTGATTGCGGTGGTGGTCAAGTGCGTGTGGTGGGTGTGGTGGGAGTGAAAGAGCGGATACTCGAGTAGGGTGTGTGGAAGTGTGTGTGGGTGGTGGGAGTGGGAATGGTGGAGAGGAGTGGCAGTGACCGACTAGATGCGTCCGCTCGCTGCGGCTAGATATTCTAAAGGTTGTGTAAGGAGGAGGAGGAGGAGGAGGAGAAGAGGGAGGGAGGGAGGGAGGGAGAGAAAGAGAGAGTGTGTGTGGTAGTGAAGGTAGGAGAGGAGCAATGGTATCTACGGTACTTGGTAGCGGTGGTTGTGGTGTCGGTATTGGTGATATGCTAGTAAAAGAACGTGCGTCGGTGTGGAAGCAGAAGATGGAAAAAAAGAGGCGGCGACTGCGGCAGCTTGGGTGCCTGCTGCTTCCTGCTCTCTCTGCTCTAATGGTGTTTTGCTGGGAATAGTGAGTGGAAGGTGAGGAAGCCAGTGCAGGACAAGGTTGAGGCGCGGATGGAATGGGTGGAAGGGGGAGGGGGAAGGAACAAAAGGAAGGAACTACCCTGCGGTACCGTATCTTGAACTGGTGCTGTACGAGTACCGTACTAGACCATACTCAAGTACAAAGTTAAGTGCAATGTACCGCAGGCAATACACCCCGTACTATAGTATGCAAAAGAATTCCTCATCGCTTCACCCCAAGCACTCGCTCACTAACTCACTAACTCACTCATTCCAATCGTCCAATTACCGTAATCACCCAGTTTGCTAAACTGCACACCTCTCTTACCTCCCTCACAAGGTAAGTAGCAAGAGGATAAAATACCAGTATATGTACATATATATTATGATAATTCACCAATATCTGATACCCATTCTACTCCTACGGGTCCTGTGCTCTATGATTGCGGTGATAGTAAACCTCACCTCGCATTATTTTGAACAATGGCGGCAAACGGCAAAGTAGAGCATGATACCAAAAAATGGGGAAATTTCCTTCTTTCCTTCCTTCGTTCCCTTCCTTCCCTCCCGCTTGACGTGACCTGACTGGCCAAAAAGTGATGAACAACAGCTGTTGCGAAAAGTGTGGAAGGATTTCAAAGAACTTCTGGAAGCCTGTGAAAGAGGCAAAGAAGGGGTGCGAGTGAGGGTGTTGGAAGGAAGACAGGCAGGTAAGCTTATGCACCTCTCCACCAATCCCACCACAACCACTTTCCCCCCCATCAAATCCTAACAAATCCGATCGGCGAGAGCGAATAGAAACAGCAGATCTTGAGAATACCTTCTCTTTTTGATTTATTTCCCCCCAACCACTTTTAAAACCCACTATAGTTGATTCGAGGAGGTGAAGGGAATAAAGTGAAAAGTGACAGCACAACTCAAACCAGACGTCGTGGGGAAAAAAACATCCTCCATTGATAAACCAATATCGCATGATTGAACCGGTTTTTGTTTTTATTTATCTTGACTACTCGAGTATATTTTTATCCACGGGATCTCCCCCCCCCCCCAATCCATCACTTCACTTTACCTCACTTCACCTCAACCTAAGAAACTCGACTCAACCCAACCCACTCCCGAACCACCGAATCAGAAGAATCAAACAACCACCCCCCGCGTTTCACTAAGCCTAAGGGCTGGAGATCTGGTCCACTCCATCACGGGAGAAGAAACAGAGACAGAAACAGAAAAGAGAAAAGAAGAAGAAAAAAAACACAAGGATATCCTTCTCATCCCTGCTGTGTGGCGTGCAAAACCTGCGATGCAAGTTCCTGCATACCACCAATGAAATGAGACTCCTATAGTGCACCATAAGTGCTCTTTCTTTTCTTTTTTTCTCTTTCGTTCAAGTTCACCTTATTAGAACTCCATAATCTTACCCTACCCTCGGACTCGGACTCGGACAATAATACAGAGCATTTACGGGTACGATTGACTCGTATCACAAATTCTCCTCTCCAGGAACCTCAGAACATCACTCAGCGGAACCTTTCTCTCTCTCTCTTTTTTTCCTCTTTCTTTCCCCACCCCATCGACATCAACAACGCCGACGCCAACGCCGATACAGTACCCCCAAGCGCCAGTCTAACATCCCTACCCACCCACTAACCGTACCATACCGGTACCCCATACCAAACCAAATAATACATCCCTTCCCTTCCCTCCTTCCTTCCCTTCCCTTCCCTTCCTTTCACACACACACACCACCCCCGCCGATCCCAATCCGCTTCAGGGACCCTTCTAGAAAGCAAGAAAGAACTCATCCATCCATCCGCACACCCACCAAGAGAAACTGAAACCGAAAATGATGAAAAAAAAAAAAACCCCCCCCCGGAGCAGAAAATGAACCACAATAGTCAAAAACCCCTACAAGAGATGCGCAATACCCCCACACCCACTTAAAGTACCGATAGACTAACCTCTAGAAAGTACTCGTACGTTATATATTTCAAGCCAACCCTAGGGAATTAAAACCCCATCATCCGCAAATAAGGCGAAAAAAAAAAGAAAGGAAAATCGAGGAAAAAAACAAGCAAAGATCCAACGGGTAAATATAAGAATTAAAAAAAAAAAAAAAAACCGAGGGAAAAAAGGGACGGAGCTTCTCGGAACCCATCCTTCTTGGTATAGCATGGACCATATATCCGGTACCGCACCGGCACTATATGGTACCATCGGGCACGTAAGCGGCCACGGCACAGATTACGAACCAAAATGCGAGCTGCTCCTCGGGGTGCGGAACGACGGGTACAGTTCTATCTATCTATCCATTGATCATGTGTCATACTCGACGTTAGTGTCTTTTTTTTTTAAAAAAAAAAAGTCTCCGGGGCATGAGTTACTGTATGATGTCTCCGTGGCCTGGATTGTGATATGGTATGGAATTAGTAGTTCCCGCAAAGTCCGCGTAGTACTATGAAGGTATGGATTATACTATGTGGGTTGGGTTATACTTGATTTACTTCCCATTCTGGGGACTTTGAGGAACATTCATGGTACAATGATGTGTGATATGAGTGAGCGAGTGGTCGAGGCTAGCTGGCTAGCTAGTCTTGGCAGTTTACAAAGATTAGTCTACCGATAGCGGCGTCTCCGTCCCCTTTCATGGTGTTATGATATGGTAAACCTAGCACAGATGGAGCAGAAAATGGCGAAATAGTTCTTTTCGGGGATGATGGGGTGGGGGGAGGGGAGTGGGTAAAGTGATACTGTATTTGACCAGCGCCCCCTCTCTCCACTCTGCATTCCCCCAGGCTAGAGAGAGGGGCGGAATGGAGAAAAAAAGGAAAGAAAGAGAGGACATGAAGGCAGGAAGGCAGGAAGGAAGGAAGGAGGGAAAGAATGGGGGGATTTCGACCGACGATGGGGGGCATGGATGTTAGTACTAGTACAGTACACTAAAGTATACGTTAGTGCTCTGATCAGGTGCATGGGAAGCCAAGTCACCATTTTGCATAAACAATTCCCCCGTACGGTCCGTACTGACATACCGTACTGTAGCTCTACCGGGTATATACCAGATCCTGATCTAGACCTCTACCAAAAAGTCTAGAGCATGCCACAGCCTACCACCCACCATTCCACCAAGCACTATATACTCATATAATAATATATAAACGCCGCATCACAATTACTTACTCAGCACACTTTTTTTTTTTTTGAGAATCTCACATTTCCCTTCACTTCACTTTACCATACTTGAGCCTCCTCCCTCATCCCTACCATACTTCCCCATCATCCATCTTCCCAAAACCAAACAAAAAGGTTACACAAATCCTCCTCCCCCTCCCGGAACTCCGGTGATCTCACGCGTAAGTGTGGCACAGAATCTCTACCGTACCAATCCAATCCAATCCAATTACCAAGGATACTTGCACTTTGTACCTCGTACTAAAAGTATGTGATACTTGTATTATACCTCTTGTAGCTAGCTAGCTTATGAAAAGGAAAAAGAAAAGGAACCCCCACCATAAGTTATTACTTGTATACTTTATACCCCTTTCCTTTCCTTTTCCCTTGTTCTTCTCACTTCCCGTATTCTCTCCATACGGTACTTTGGTATTACCGCATAAACGAGGGTAGGTGGGTAGGGTAGGGTTCATCCTCCATCCATCCATCCATTTTTGAAGGGACACTTCGAGCACAGGTATGATAAGTGTCGAGGGAGAAAAAAAGGAAAAAAAAGGAAGTATCATAGAAAAAAAGAAAAAAAAAGAAACTTATTTGTACACTTGTGAAATTATAATCAGTATAGTACCAATACTACCGTAGTTGCCTGTACTCCAGTAGCACCGTAGTATCATAATACGCCCTATTAATGATCAGAAATGGAAAGAGGAAAGGAACAAAACCTGGTTGGTAATCATCACCTACCGTACAGTATCCAAGCAGAACCCCATCTTAAAGTAGAGTAAATTTACCATATAATATTGCAATGATCCATCCAAAACGCGGATGAAAGAGGATGTTCACATCTCATCGCTCGTTCCTGCCGTAAAGTTAGTTAGACTAGTTTTGGCATCGGCACTTTTTGTGGTGGCGATTTAGTCTAGTCTAGTCTATATAATAGCTGCTGCCACGGTACCACAAGTTACATAGTTTGTCATGTAGACTAAGTTTGACTAGTTAATCAGCTATTATGCGGTAGCCTAGCGGGCCACCATAGACAAGGGAGCGGGGACGGATGGATGTAGGGGGGGGGGGGTGGGCATTGAGCGAGTGCGACCAAATTAACTTAAGCCTAGGCCAGGCCAGGCCAGGCCCGCCGGGGAATATCGGTGCTCAGATATAAGCACAGTATTTTATACCTGTATGGTACCCTCTGGTTTTATTTATCATACCATACCGGTATTATATTTCTGGCCTGGGACAAGTACTTGTACTAGCACCGGTACTAGTACTGTGCTGCTTGTGTCATATCATACTTCTTTCTCTTACGTACCATCGTACAACACTATTCCATGGCCTACTGTACGAGTACTGGTACAGCGTCGTACGCATATCGCTCCTCAGATACAGCAGCCTAATAAAACCCCTAGAATATAACGGTACTTGTGCTAACCAATACAAGGCAAGGTATCCAGATACATTTCAGGGCGAGCGAGTGGTCTACGGCAAAGTCTGTTGGGGATGATATAATGGATTGTTAAACTGGGGACCGGGAGAGGGAAGAGTTCTGGGGGGGGGGACGAATGTGTGTACGATACGAAGCCATCGCGCCTTGGATATGACGCCCCGTCCTGGGCTGCTGGCAATGGTGCGGCAGATCACCTTGCTGTATCCAATAGGCCATGTGATATACTGTAAGCACCTCACCATACTTCTGGCTTTCATATATCACGCTTGGACTAATTTCAACTCAACCCAACTCCGTCCGCTATGGTAAGGTTCATTTAGTCATTAATTTTTTAAGTCCCTCCTTCTCCCTACTATACCCCCCCTCCACCGATCCCACAGACCCACACATACCGCAGCGATCTTTGGGTACTTTACGATATTGTACCGCGCCTTCGGGATCCTACCCAGCCTCCGCAATAGATTAACCCGAAGCATACCCCATTCTCCAAACTTCCCACCACTGCACTATGGCATTATAAAGGAAACATGACATACTCGCTAATCTTAAGCTACGCAATTTTCTTTTTTCCCATGAACTGCATTACTCTGACCTCGTTTAGCAATAGAACGCAAAAGAAAAATGAAAGAAAGATCGGGTTGAAAGAAGAAAGAACTAGGGAATAAGACAACCTAGTCATGAGAGCTAGGGAATAAAAACAGACAGAGCAACGAAATATTCATGTAAGAATGGTTCACCGAGAGTTTTGAACTGGCGAGAGCTGTGGTTATATTAAGTCTGAGATTCTGATGAATATACCACTAGGTCCCCTTTCACCAATTGGTTCCTAGGCAGGAAGTTTGCCCTCATTCTTAGCTTCCTTGACTTGGTCAAACACCTAAGCATCGAAATGCGTTAGTAAAAAGCTTTGTGAATGGCGATATACTATTAAACTAACCTTGAGCATCTTTCTCCTCGCCCCGAGAGCGTTTACACCTCGTTTCTCAAGTGCCTCGTCGTCCAATTCGATCAAGTCTTTCCAATTGAGGTCTTTGAGATTGTCGGTATACTTATGAAGACGGAGACTACGCAGCCAGGCAGGAATGTCGTTCAGAAGGTTAGGGTCAGTCGGATCCTCTGGGGGTTTAGAGCTTCCTCGTCTACCCCTCGGGCTCCTTCCGCGCCCACTGACATCATCAGAATTATAACCTTCGGCCGACCCAGTAAGGCTGCTGAATGTGTTGAGAAGACCGCCTCCGAGGAGGGGTGACTGAGCAGCAAGAAAACCGCCGGCTTGAGGCGAGGCAAATCCCATACCGCCCCACTGGGCAGCGGGAGAGTTGAACACGCCGGGTGAGTTGGGGCGGGAACGGCCCCCAAGAAGTGGCGAGCCATTGTTCTGCTGCTGTGCCATGGCCGCAGCTGCCGCGGCTGCCGGAATCTGAACTAATTGGCCATGCTCGTTATACATAGTGATGGTGCTCGGGGACAAAGTGGGCATATTTCCGTTGTTACGAGGAGAATTGAGTCCGACATTGTTATGCCCATTGCTTCCGTTAGGATCCTTTCCGGTTCTGCGCTTTCCCCATCCCTTCGGATCGTTGTCAAGGATGATCCTGTTGTTGACAGTAGACAGTGCAGCTAATTTCATGGCAGCAGCATTGGCAACCATATCTGCTCCGGGCGATTGCGAAAACATTGGTGCAACAGGTGTGTTGACCATTGACGCCCAGTTACCGGATGTATCACCATATGGAGAGAGTTGAGGCATCTCAATGCCGGTAGCTGTGGGTGCATTCAAGGTGGTAGTCTGAAGGTTCGTGTTTCCAGTAATCTGGGGAGGAGGATTCCTCGGAGACCTAAGTCCGGCAGATGGTGGAGGAAGTTGAAAGTTACCCATAGAGTCGGCAGCAGATTTAGGGCGGTTCTGCTCACTACCTCCGTCATTTGTCGGGCGATTCCACGGGGAGGAAGGGGGGTTATTCTCCTTGTTAGCGGGGGTCGAAATGGAAGGAGTGGGAGCCAACGAGGAAGATGGGCGAGACTCAAACAATGCACTGTTACGGTTGGACTTGGTTCCGCTACTGCCTCCTGGTTGGCCTATTAGTGCACGTTGAGCCGCAATTGCAGCAGCCGCGTCTGGGAACATTGACTGGACAGATGGATCTACACCTGAGCTTCTATTCGGCGGTGCTCCAGGGGAAGGTGGGGGGCGGGAGGAGAACGAGTCACGAGTACTCCCCATGTTCAGTTTATTCATTGCATCATTCATACGAGAAGCCATAGCATCTGCAGCCGATATTAGCATCGTAGGCGAACCCGCATCGGGAGGGAATTGTACCTTTTTCAAACGTGTTGGGGGACAAAATGTTGGACATCGGATGAGATCTCGCCATTTGTTGTAGAACCGTAATGAAGAACCGAATCTGGACCTGGGTGGTCTGCTGCAACAGAGCATACAAAGCTGCAGTTCTCTCGGCCTCGCTAAGGACTCGGAACCACTGCTCGATAGCACTCAGCTCATCTTTGAAGTCTTGGTCCAATGCCGCGGATGCCATTTCCTCAAGTGTATTCTCGTATGTTTCCAAATCATTAATCCACTCTCGTGCTGCCTTGTCCAATGCTTCGGTCTCCGCATTTTGCGAAGTAATCTGGGGAGGATTTAGGAAGATTTCAGAGGAAGGACGAATCCGACCTGCGAGAGGAGATTGAAAAGCACCGGACATGTCTGCAGACGCTCTCAAATGATGGCCAGAACCAAGCGGTCGGGAAGTTGGGGGGCGCAGTGAGGACCCACCGGTGGCCGAGCTTTGGTCTGGTGTGCTGTTTCGATTTGACATAGTTGAGACTGTTTAGGTGGTCGAATTGATCTCGGTGTAAAGGTTTTTGTTCGGGGGAGGGTATGTTCGAGTGAAGGTTTTTAGGTATCGTCCGGGTAAATATAGGATTATATTATGTTCCAAAGGGTGAATGTAACGCGACTAGTGGGAAAATCTGTAAAGGGTCGCACGAAAAGGAGAGGATGTTTCCTTTAGATCTGTGTATTTTATCAAACACTAGGTTAATCCGAAATGGATAATAATTATTGGTATGCTGAGGAGGAAGATCGGCCGCTGTAACAAGAATCGTTAAGGCGGGCGGTACTGAAGAAGACGACGGTTGGAGCTTCTCCTGCAGTGCCTGCTGACCTCAAAGGAGCTTTGCTGCGGTTTTCTGTAACAATCTATCTTGCTCTTGAAGGGTATGGGCTTGTATCCTTCGCGAACAGAAGTGAACCGAACACTCCGGTAAATGAGATTCTATTCCTTGTTTGACTTCTACCAACAGGCCGAGATTTCCGGCGTTTGAACGAATACTCCGTATATATGGGTTGGATGGTTGAGTTGAAAAGAAACAATACCAGCCAAACCAGCGGAAGTTGATAAAATGAAGCACAGATGCCCAGTTGATTAGCTTAATGAAGGAACGGCACAGTCCGGCAATCTAAAAGACGTAAAGGTCGCGAGAAGGAAACTCCCTAAATTTAGGACTTAGATGTTGGGGCCTTGAAATTTTAAGGAGGCTGATCTGCGGCTAGTGGCAAGTTAGCAAAAGGAGAGGAAGAGGAACGCCCGGTACATAGTGGTACACAGCGAGGGGCGTTGTGTGGTACTTACCTTGCAATCGACGCTGGCTAACAGGTGATGGACGAAAAGGAGCGAGTAATTTAGTGCAAGGGGAGGAAGTGGTGGGGGTTTAAGGAGATGGCGGGGGAGGAGTGAGGAAAGGAGGGAGCAGCGCAGGAGGCAGCGGCGGCGGCGGGTATAGGGGGAAAAAAAAACGGTGAAAGGGGTGAGAAAGAAATAAGACGGGCGAGTCAGCCACAAGGAGAAGGGAATATGAGGGCAAGGCTTTTTCAGCAGTCAGCACGCACCGGAGGGGAGGAGCAAAGTGGTGGAGGAGGAGGAGCAGGCACCAGTTGGAGTTGGTGGAGAAGAATAGGAGAGGAAAGCAAGTGTCAGACTTGGCTCGTTGTCTAGTTCGATTTTCTGTGGTTCAGACCGGCATGGTCAAAGGTTGGTCTCTCCACCGGACCTCATATTCCAAAAGCAGAACAACAACCCTTCTATACTTGACAATCACTGGCTAGACCCTGTGACCAATGGAGAACGGCAGCCAATTTTCAAAATGCCTCGAGCACCGTCTTACACCCCCGCTACCAGAAAGCAATACCATAGACCAAAACCTCCTCTTCATCTAATGACACCCTACTGGAGTGCTCTGTGGGTAGGTGCATATTGGTCCAACTTCTATGCCCCAAGAGAAGACACGACAATGATCTCTCTCGCTGGCGAGTTGGATGCAACTTGAGTTAATCATGATAGCCTTGCTCGAGCACCGCACAATCACTATCACAACAATTGAGTACTATCAGTGATCACAATGCGGTGGAATATTATAAACAGTTGACATTCATTCTCTCGCTTAATACATATGCTCAGAGAGTATCGGCAGATCCGACAAGCCACAACGCCCAATCCAACAAGCAAATCAAGCAAAAGGCCACAAGAACATTTATCTTGTCCCATCATGGCGATATCTTTAAAGTAGAACAGGGTGTGATCATATCAGGATACCCTCCTCCTATTTTTTGAGCGTCAGGTTCAGCGCCATGAGCGCTGCAGTATCAATGCAGTACCGTACCCACAGGCTTTCTACTGGCATAGTACCTACAGTACACGTATATAAACCAACACAAGCCCCTGAGCTTTAGGAGCACTATAATTTTTACAGCCACCATCAGGCATATTGGCCTCTGCTCTCATCCGTTCGTTTGCAGCATTTCTGCGCTGACCGGGTACCGCAATCTGATAGACGTCGTTGGGCACCCTCTCTGCCAGCTGAATATGCCCGCCGCAGTGCATGCTTCCATCACATCACATCTATCGATCTAGGAATTGTGGCATTGCATTGACAGAGAAGCATCATCTTGTGAAATCTACCGTATATCAGACTAACTATGACACAGGTCTCTTGCTCGGCAGCGATCATGCAGTATGGGTTACGAAAATGGATAATTCTTTTCTTTTCGATGTCGCAATATTTCCCAAAGCTTTGAGATAAGGTTCTGGTTACAGTTTTCTAGAACGAGTGGAATAAATAGGCACAGGTGTAAGTGCTTCAGCGGGTGATGGTTTCTCCTGCGGCTTACCCTACATCGAAAGAATAGCCTTGGAGATCTGCTGGATTCCCTGGGAATTAGATCGGTCCCTTGCGGTGAAGCACTCTTTCGCTTGAATACTCCTAGCATAAGGCGACCCCACATTTGCGATATCTAGACTTTCCTTGGCATTGTTTTGCGTTTGATCTAAGTCTTGGAGGAGAAAAGGGGAGGGGAAAAAAGAAAGTGGAGGGGGACAAAAACGGCCGCCCCCACCAACACTCCATCCCTTCCTTCCTTCCATTCCCACCTAACGATCCCGTCTCCACTACTCGTACCGGTAGTACTATGATAGTACATAGTAGAGCATCCCGTCTCTACATCGCATGTCGCTGTAGCCTTCAACATCCCCGGAAACGTCAACTATGGCATTTGAGAATCATGGCATAAAAAAGGGCACTTTCCTTCCTGGAGCCAAACCCCTCCTTCAATATTAACTTGTCCCACTAACACTTTTTGGGTTTAAAGGATCTTTCCGTGATCACGTGTGGATTACCTAATAACCCAGGGGTTTGACGATTTCCGGAAAGGCCCTTCTGCAGGCAGCGTTTCTTTTTCCCCCCATCCTGTTGGCGCTAGGATAGACCCGGGATGCGAGTGACTGCGAATGAACTGTGGTTCCCCTCGAAGGCTTGTGGGGGCAAGTATCATACAAGTTGCTAGTACAAGTGCCCGCGAATATGTTTTCGCCCAAGACAGGGATTATTTTGCTGGTTAACTATCGTGCAGTGTACAATACCAGTATGATCAAGTGCCCATAGGGAAGGGAGTGAACCGTTAATTTAGGATAACTTGCAAGGTGGTTCCTGCTTTGCATGAAAATATTTCCCTTGCTACTTTTTAGAGGCCTTAAATCTGAGCCTTACGAACTGGTATTCGCTATGTTGACTTATTCGGGGGAAGGCCGATTGTGGCTTGGTGTGATGATTTCCATCGCTTCCAAGCAGTCTGGCAGCGGGTCTGACTGCTTGCAGGTCTTCAGCAGTTACCCGGCTGGAAAAACCTTTGCTTGATGGGGGAGGGGAATTTTTGCTCCTTTTTGGAAATGGGTACTTGTACAGGCGCTGAACGAGTGCTGTAAACTTATGTGAGGGCGTGAGAAATGGAGTGGGAAAGGGTACTGTACAAGATGGAGCTAGAATAAGCGGCCTACACAGCGCAGGCAAACCTTTCCGGGAAACGAACGCAAGGTGTGATAATGTGACTTGGGCGGGGTCCCTTGTTTTTTCTTTTAATTAACTTTATTAATAAAATGTTTTTTTTCTCATTATCTATTCGGTCTGCTTGGTTAATCGAGATAAATTGGGGGTCGGTCTCGAATGCTTACCTACCGGGCCCGTGTGTCAGGGTGAGATATTGCACTACGGGATCTGCCACGGAGTGGCGGAAGAAGTGCAGTTCTTTGGTGTTTGGAGGCTCTCATACTGTATTAGGATTTTGTCATGGGGTGAGATTCTAGAACTGTAGTTTTACCATTTGTCTGGGGGTTCGATCCTGTTCGCAGATATAGCCAGATCGGGTTTTGATCTGATGTTATATCTAACAATTAAGCCAATAGCGCCCTGCAGCTGCCCGGCCATAAATATCGCACACTCGGTGACAGGATCCCGCAATAATTCACAGTGAACTGTCAAGCACACTCAGGTTCATGATAGATCACTCGTCAGGGGAACAATACTCTGTTGGAGGCCACACGAAGGAGGCCGGAGCCGAAGCACAAAGTAATGGGGGTGATCGGTGGAAGGGGGGGTTGCTCTCTTACTTGCTCGCCGATAGACGCGCCCGAGATTGCCTTACTAATAGCAATGCGCAGCGTGAATATACATCAATATGACCACAATCATCTCCCAGATTCTCATGTTCCAGGCAACCTGGCAACTGGTCGAACAGTTCCGCACCTATCATCACATTGAAGTAATATTTCCGACATACTCGGGCTTTTTCTACCTTGATTGATACATTTAAATAGGGAATGTGTGAGCCGAGTAAGGGTGCTTGGATTATTCTGGATTGGTTTTTGGCGGGATGCTAATAGGTGATTTCACGTGTTATCATATGATACAAAGTTGGATCATATCATACCGGTCTCTAGGGGAACAAAAGGATACGATTTTCGGAGAAAGTGGGACTAGAGTTCAAGAGGAAGATTCCTGCTATTATAGTAGGGGTCTGTATCTAGACTTCGGACCCCATAGAAGGGCCCGGCTGAGCACCTATAGGGCTCCGAGTCTCTGACGAAGGCATATGAACGCTGGAGGGTGTGATCAAAACCGGTATCCTACTTGGGGATAACTTTTTATCCCGTGAATAATGTCTACGCAGAATTCTCTGGTGAACCCCTACCATTATGGAAATGTGTCTTTGGTATTGCTTCCTACTAAGAGCAATGGTGGTGGCACGGCTGGATGTAAGCTCTAAGTGGGGAGGATATCTGGGAGTGGGGGTATTCAAGTCCTGCTGGGGATTGCGGTGGATGGCTACTGACCTTGGAAAGCTGTTAGGTTCGATGTTCGAACCCTGCTCCAGTATTTACCCATGGCTACCTGTGTTCTTTACTATGGCACGTGGGGTTAATCACTGGTTGTGCAACTGCCGAAACCTATCTTCGTTGAGGTCTGAGCTAGGTGTTTTCTTTGGCAATTGGTGTAATTCATGACCATTTCCCGGCTGTATGTGCGTCAAAGCAACATGTGTCTATGATCTCCAATTCTTGTGAGTTCCTTGATACCCGACATTACTCACCATAGTGCTCTCACTTATCCAGGCTCTAGACTTTCCCGCTTTAATCTTTGACCATTTTGGTTCTCGCTCTTCTATCTAGTCTTCCATCTTCTGTCCTGGCAGGACCGACTTCGGCTGGAATATGGGGCGTATATCTTTCAAGAGATCTAATGGAATATATACTCATCCAATCGGGCCGATCCTGTCAATGTAGTAAATGAGGTCCGCACTGAAGTAGCCAATAGACTAAGAGATTTCACCTGGAACTTAGGCACTTTGGAGGAAGGATATGGAACGTAAGTTTTACCGCCTGTATCCTTCATTCATTCGCTCTCGCTAGCTCTCAACTTCGCTCTACCTCAACTAAAATCAAACTAACTGTAAAGACAGGTGTATAAGTAAAACATAATACCACATCCTGATCTTCCTATGAATAACCACACCTATCTCTGTGTTTGCCGCATGTCCCCATTCCTCCGTAAACCCTCCCGTGATAATAAAGAAAAGACATTGCGGGTAGGATCCTTTATATAGAACATTCTCCCGTATCCGTTCGGTCTGAATATCTCCCGAACTATCCTTCCCACCCCCGTAACAAAGCCAAGCACATCCGTCCAACAGATCCTACACTTTTAACGTAAAACAATAGCTATTGAGCAGGGCCATGGAGATGGGTGTTAAAAAGTTGGGCATCATGAGTAAATGGATTCCTGTCCTTACTATACTCACAAGCCACCATTCCTCCAGGTTCCCCTAAACTTTTGAAGGAGATATATTAGGGCGAAAGGCCTGGTATGATACATAAGTTAGTCTTCATGGAATAAGGTGGTTCGCTAGGGCTTACTTTTTTTATATACTGCCTGCCACTACCACCCCTCGGTGGGGAGTCTGGCTCCCAACCTTCCCTGTCAACCTTAGTAGTGGCTGGCTTCCTAACAGTTAGGCAAGAGAACCGGTGACGAGAACGGTGGTAATGCTCTTTCATTTTTTGAAATTCAGCAGTGGAGATGGATACACATTCCCTTTTTTCTCTAGCTCTTAGTAGGGATATAAAGTCTTGGTGGGTGCTTAGTCACTTTCTCTGCTTTGTTCGTGGAGTGGAAGCTCAGTTTGACCTTCAAGATAGGTGGGAGGTTAGTTTCTTCGACCTAGCTTTCATATCATACCTTTATGGGAGAGCTCGGTTGCAACTGAGCTCACAGCTGGTGCAATTTTGAGGTTCTGTCAAGAAGGAGAAGGTCAATCAGGGATGTAGGTGCTGGGGACTCACAGTGCGGGGGGGGAGCGCCCTTGTGGTTATGGAATACACCCACCATGTTATGGATATTTCAACTACATAATCGTGCTTGGAGGGCCTGGAGGGGGATGGCACTGGCTTCTAGTGATGATAGAGAGTTAGCGTGGAAGATTACACTGTCTGTGTGTGTGGATTGGGCTGATGCTGAGATCATTCAGTTCAGCCTCTCCCTAGCAGCTGTCCTCTATTGAGGGAATACTAGGGCATCATACAGGGTGGCACGGGGTAGTTGATTTACAGACTCACAGCACTTTGTTATTGTAGCTCCTTCCCACAAAGTCCTTGTAGAGCAAACGATCAAGTCTAGTCTGCTTAGCCACTTGCCCCCCCCCCCTTTTTTTACTAAACTGCAAATTCACGCCTTTAAATTTGTATGATTTATTATATTTTTGGAGTTCGTGCTACCTGGTAGGTTAATCCTGGGCATTAGCCTGTTGTGAGAGATCCTTGGTTTTTCTTCGGCTTTTCCCTGGTCTCTTATTCTGGCTTCTCGACGTTTTTCATAAATTGGAGTTTTGAGATTCCTCCTTGGCTATCTGCCGTCTCTTTCCCATTCCGCTCTCTCTGAGTTTCGTAAGTATAGTGGGCTCATGAGATGTTAAAGATTTTCGTTCGTTGGGTTTCTCTCCCACCGCTTGCTAGGTTCATCGAGTGATAGTAGGTGATTCTCAACCACCTTCCTCTTTTACTCCCCATAATTCCTTGCTGAAATTTGTTGAATCATCCCTACCCTTAAAAATCTATTGGGACAAACTTCCAGATACTAGATTTGAGGTGTCACCCACCGGCCTCCTTGGACTGGAAGAGCTAAACTTAAAGAGATGTGTGAGGCTAGAGTCCCCTGGCGTTTGTGTTTCTTGAGGGTGGAGGTGGAAGAGAGTGGGCTAAGGCGGTATACAGGGTCTTGTGCTGTCTATGTTGAGTATTTGCCAGAAGCTGGGAATTGACTGAGGGTATTGTTCGGAGGACAAATTGAAGATCTAACAGGGTTGCTACCTTTCCTTTCTGCTAGGTCCCTCTTGCTTAGAAACAAGTAAGTACTCCTGGGGTGCGACTAGCATGGAACGGAGATATAGAGAGGAAAAAAGGAAAAAAGAAACACAACCCTCAAGATACCCGGGGTATATGCCACAGGGAATCTGTGTTGCTGGGGGATGGATAGGCATTGGGCTCAGGTCTAGGATGGGCTACGAAGGGTCCTGATGAGGTGAACATATCGACCCCCCTCAAGCCCGAGGGTTCTTGGCTAATTTGATGCACTTTGGAGATAGGACCAAGGTGTGGGGGGAAAGCACGCAAGATTCAAGGTCCATTGATGATAGGCCCCTCAATATCCCCATATGGGTTGCCCTTAAAGTTACTGTAGATATATCCCTTCCTTGGCAACACCATTTTCACTCCTCTATTCACCAATCTCTTGAAAACGGAATTGAAACTCGCTATGTGCTAACTTGTGTAGGCATCAGGTGTTGGGATTGGAAGAATCTAGTTTTGGTACTTGGGTGATGGCGGCACACCAGGTCTTTTCAATTACCATGGATGTAAGTTAAGTATTGCTAGTATATTGCTGTATACCTTCAAGGAACGGGAATACTCCCTTTGTTGCGCCTGAAGTGTAGGCTTCCGGTTGGTTCAAGTTTGGTTGCTGGAGAAGTTGATAGACTCTAATTATCCACCTTTTGCTAACTGCTGTGACCTGTTTCTAGCATGCTAATTTCCACACAAGGGTTCTTGTAGCTAGGAACTGAAGAAGCCTCTACCACAGCATCTTTAACCTCTGTAGTCACACTTGGTGCCGGGCACCTGAAATCAACTAGTGACCAACCCAATAATAATTTTCGGAGATTTCCGATCAGAACTGCAGTTTTAGAAAGATGTTGCTTCGTAGAAGTACTCAGAAGACACTCTTATCGAGTTCAGTTTTCAGGTTTTCAATTGAAGCAATATTTATGGAGATAGTGAGATTTGGGATTACCTGTGTATAGACCTTTTCGGGGCTATTTCTGCTAATTATAACTACTTGTATTTTGTATGTGTGTGTAAGAAAAATGAATTACCCATCTGTATTGATTCCGCCCACCCGAATCACATCACTAACTCACTTGGTGTCAGTAAGGAGGAATACTTTGATGCAGGTTCGGACTGCAGCAGTTCCATCTCTTTGCCTTCCCCTAGATCACCTTTAGTGTTCTCCTTAACACCCGACTTGCCTCACAGAAGAGATCGATGATCAACTGCTGAGCCATGGTGGGGCCTTATGGAAGTCAACCTCGCAATAAATTTTGTAGAAAACCCAAATCGTGGGCCGTGCGATAAGTGGTAAATCCTTTCAGGAAGGTTGCAACAGTAATGAAGCATGTTAGACTTGCTTATGCTCCATCATCTAGATGCTTCTTGCAGGATGTTACGCACCTCGCTGGACTGAAGTTGCCCTTTTTTTTCTTCCTAAGTGTCACCACTAAACGGGAGCGACTTCAAGCAAAACTTCAATAGTGTGCTCTTGCCATGATGCCGAGGCGGCCTGAACAGCAAGGATCAGAACAACCCTAGTGCTAAATTTCCCTAGTGCTGGTGTGGTGTTGATGGATGAAGTCAATGTTGCAACGAATGGGTGGGGGGTTCCTATCAAACATGATGGAAGGACTAGGAATGCGGTTTTTTAAACTAGGGGGTTATAAGATCGAACCCCTTCTACATTAACAAATTGGTAAAAAATGATATTTGAAGACAGTTGGAAGCAAAGAAACAAATGGAGCGATAGGAAAAGGAAACAAAATGTAGTAGAAAAAGCAAATAAACTGTCACCGAGACTCCACTTCCCGTGCTTCTGAGCAATAAATACTCACACAGCCAGGTTGAAGGTAGAAATTCCCATAAGAGCTCCTGCTAGTTTTTGCTTACTAACACATTAAAGAATCACCCTTCAATCCCCATTTTCAGAAGCCTCAATCCAACACCTTTCTTTCTAACCCCCCCGGCCTTCTTTGCAGCAGTGGGTGGGGTCCCATTTTTTTCTTTTTCCTTTTCCTTTTCCTTTTCTTTTTCTTAACTCATTGTAGTACTCGAGTGAAGGTATGGTACCAGTACAATACAGCGATAAAGGACTTCATTTTATGCACTTTTTACACCAGGGTGTTCGTTTCCGCCGCCTTCTCCCACCTCACGACGCCCATGGAATGTGCTAAAATCTAGCGGTATGATACATCAATAGGCTTGTGCATAAGACACGTGATATTACAGAATTTTTTAAGTACTATAGGGGAAGGGTTACCGGTACCGTAAGAACTCGAATAGAAGAGAAATGTGCTAGGACGTTGGAGTTGCCTCTCCTAGTAAGACGCCTCGCATATTCCTTTTGTTTTGTCTCAACCGTGGGCTGAGTTTGCGGTGTTTTCCCCTCGCGTAGCTGAGAAGGGAAATTCCAACGTCCTAGCACATTTCTCTTCTATTTGAGTTCTTACGGTATTTAAATGTGAGGTATCTGTTGCCATGTATTATACTTTTTGTAAGAGGCCCAATACCAAAATTTAGGTCACTTCTATACTAGTTAATGCGGTCAATCTAGGATCGCCACTTACTGCTGATGAAAGATCCTGCAAAAAGTTATGGAATTACGGCAGTTATTTGAGGTTAACCAGCCAAATCTATCGCTGTCTGTTCCTGTTAATAGTACTCGTACGAGTAGGCACTAGCTTTATCCTTGCATTTGGGCCTCGCTTCCCTGAAGTCATCTTTCCATGCCCTCTTATCCGGAATTGGAGTGGATGCTTATCTGGAAATGTCTGGGTGTGTTGGGAGCCTGGGCGAGTGGCTGTCGGGGTTTGTGGGAGTGGATCGGTCTCCCGTATGGGTGTGTTCGGGGGAAGGCTTTTTGAAAATATTTTTAGTCAGTCCCCGGCCTTCCTTACAGTATTGTCAGCAATGCCTTTTATCCTGGCAAGTTTCAATGTTTCACTCACCCTTTCCCATGGTGTTCAACGAGGCTATTAGCATTCAATACAGCTTGGTGGTATGGATGCCTACCGTACCCTGGCACTTTCCTAAAAGGGGGATTTTTAAGTGATAAGGCTATCGTCATAGCTGCTTTTTGGTGTTAGAGAGAATCGCAGCATTTCTGTTGTAATACCGGTACCGTAAGAACCGAAATAACTGAGAATGGCGCTAGGACGTCCAGAATTTCCGGCTTTGGATTTGGGGGGAGACACAGCGAGAAGGTTCCCCTTCAGCCCTCACTTGAGACACAGACCTGGGAGAGGCAACTCCAACGTCTTAGCAAGATTCTCAATTATTTCAGTTTTTACGGTATAATGAAATATTTAGATTCCCTTATCATTTTTTACGATTATGTTTTCTTTCTAAGTACTATTTTCTTGGCTGTGGGCGGAACATGGCGTTTTTTTTTGCATAGAAAACATTGCTGACATTTTACCGTATAGGGAGGACCCGAGATTCACTGGTATAGAATAGGTTTTCTTGTCTGTCAGTCGATATTTTTCCCACTCCTATTCATTCTTCTAACGTGCCAGCTGAACGAAGCTATCTGAGCAGTGGGATATGTGTTCGCTTGTGTGGGTAGGCGAGAAAAGCGGAAGGAATTCCATAACTTAGCACCGTATCTCGAGTATACCAGTGATTCTTGGCCATCGGCACTGGTGTCCGGTTCCTCATCTGTCATTTTACCCTACCTTGTATGGCGTAAGAATCTTCTTTCGAGGATGAGTGGGTAAACACCCTCATAACAAATTTTACAATTGGCTGTTGGCCTTGATCCAGAGGCTCTAACGGTTTAAAACTACTTGTGTGACCAAGCTGTGATTTGTCCGGGAACAGTCGTCTTGCGTGCCTGTTAAACTTCGCCTTGGGTCGGGTAGTCTGAAACTTACGCTTCTATGCCCAAAATGCTGGGAAAAACGGCCACTCTGATTTCAGGCTTTTTATGTTGACCCTTTGATGGGTTATTATATATCTTCGGATATGATAGCTAATCATCTAAGGATTTAAAGTATAGGCAATTTTGTACAGAGGAACTCTAAATTTCAGAGTAACTTAAGCCCCAAAAATTTGTATGGGAATCCATAGAAAGAAGGGAGATGAAAAAATGCTGCCTCGAGGTGTTTGCACACAGCCCCAATCAGCGTGGCAACACCTGAGAGTTGTGTACCAGTAGTACCGGTATGCTGCTTCAGATGGATGGATAATTTTACTTGTGGGGTTTTACTTGCGCATTCCACAAGTATCCGGATGCCTTGGCGCCAAGATTCAATTTCAATTCTCGGCCGGGGAAGCCTTAAAACGGAGCACACTAGAAATAGTGCTGCATTTAAAACCTCTATAGCTCACTCAAAGATCAATATATTTTGTATACTTTTTGGCTCTCTGAATTTACAACCTACTCTCTATCGAATGATAGAAAGGAAACAAATACCAAGGAGGTTAAGAAGGAGTGTTGGCAGTTTGAGGTGGGGTACTTTTAAGTTACAATACTGGTTAAAGGTTTCTCCTACCATCTGGCGATCAGACCTCTAAACGCCTTGGCATCCGGATACTTTTGGAATGCGCAAGTATTCGGCATCGATAGTAACTGACCTGAAGCCGCAAAATGTGGGACCTCTGGCGCAAAATGCAAAGTGCGATTCTCAAGCTGCAATTGGTGGCGGGGGGCGGGGAGTGGTGGATAGACTACCGGTAGACGACAGCAAGAAGTGTTGAAGATCTATGTTTTCATGTGCTGTTCACCATCATCGGAAACCGACATCACTCTACACTACCTACTAGCAACCTGTTTCACTAGTAACTGCTACAACACTTGAGACTCTTCCGTCGCACTATCAACTACCTCGAACCGACTATCAACTGCAACGTCTCACTACAACTAGTTTGATACAATATGCAACTCTGAAGCCGCACTACAAATTAGCCTCAGACACCTACGAACTCCTATGTCGCATCATCACAGAATCCCAAACACCTAACACCTTCTATGCGACACCACTACACCACTTTATCGAATAAAATATGCAAGCAGGTTCTTGTCTATTCGTACGAGAGAATATGGGTAATAAGTCAGTGGGAGAATCAGGAAGGGCTGTTTCGTAGATAAAAGGAGGAGTATCCTCCGCTGTTGTTTTCTGTTGTTAACTATCGTCCATCGCTCTTTGTCTCTGCCACTTGTTATTCCCTTATTATCTGTCTTTGCCGTCTTCAACTACTTCACTCTTTATTGTTCTTTTGATATTCTTTATATACAATTGATTGCACTGTCTCCGCATCAGAAATCCGAATCTGCTATACCTCTGAACTCTGAATCCGCTGTGCCAGAAC
>Ga0307509_10001064_pt1 | contig 46988 bp, 41 predicted proteins | sample 10_EM_MG_FD_202245 | JGI IMG/M metagenome (GOLD analysis project Ga0307509, IMG submission 202245) | Populus trichocarpa ectomycorrhiza microbial communities from riparian zone in the Pacific Northwest, United States - 10_EM | ecosystem: Host-associated > Plants > Roots > Unclassified | place... | reverse complement strand
GGAGGGCGACGGGGGCCCGGCGCGCGTGATCACGACCGTCGCGCCAAACCCGGTCGTCGCGGGCGCGCAGGTCCGTGCGATCTGCACCGTCCTCGACGCCGACGGTAATCCGCTCGAGGGCTTCACACCGACGTTCACGATCTCGCCCGTCGATCCGGCGACCGTGATCACGAACACGACCGCGGTCCTCACCAAGGCAGGCAGCTACGCGGGCCAGTGCTCGATCCCCGACGTCGCCGGTGACTACGCCCAGTTCGACGTGATCCCCGCGCTGCCCGCGCGGATCATGATCGGCAAGCAACCCGATCAACAGGTCTACGGGATCGGCGCGCCGGTCACGATCACCCACGCGGTCGCCGATCGCTATGGCAACGAGACGCCGGCCGCGCTCGTGCTCACGACGAGCACGCCGGGCAACGGCGCCGGCCCGATCACCACGCCGGGCACCGACAAGTTCGCGTACGGGAGCGAGGGCACGTATCACGTCCACGCGCAGGTCATGCCGCCGACCGACGCGGGCCAGGACGTCAGCGCGGCGCTCGATCTGATCGTCAACCAGAACGGCCCGGCGATCACGTGCGGCACACCGGTGGACGCATCGATGCTCGCGCTCGCCGAGGGCTCGCAGCTCCCGTTCACGGGGACCGCGATCGATACGAACGGCACGATGACCGTGACCGTCAACGGCAGCCCCGTCGCGATCGACGCCGCCGGCCAGTTCTCGGCGCCGATCACGTCGCGGTTCGGCATCAACTTCGTCGACATCGAGGCCGCGGACACGTTCGGCGTGACGACCGCAAAGGTCTGCACGTTCCTCGCGGCGTCGCAGTGGGCCAGCCTCAACAGCTCGCTCGGCAACTCGATCTCGCTGCGGCTCGCCCAGGGCGCGATCGACGATGGCGCGCGCGGTGGGCCGATCAACTCGCTCGGCGACCTGCTCGACACCGTCGCGAACAGCTCGGGCCTCCACGACTCGCTGCACGCGTCGCTGCTCGCGTCGAACCCGCTGCGGCCGAACACGTGCGAACAGCAAATCTGCATCCCGTTCACGAGCATCTGCACGTGCGTGCTGAGCGATCAGGTCGACTACCTCAGCTCCGCGCTGCCCGGCCCGAATACCGACACCGTCCAGCTCATCAACGGCGGGATCCGCGTCACCGAACGGATCGAGGATCCACGGATCAACCTGCGCGTCCACGGTGAGGTCTCGGGGATCGACTACAACACGAGCGGCCCGGTCAACTTCGACTACATCCAGGTCGCGGCGACGTTCGATGTCGCGCTGTCGGCTGGCAAGCCGCGGATGAGCGTGCGCGCGGGCAGCGTGAGCGTCACGGTCGGATCGATCAGCACCGACTTCAACGGCGTCGACGGCTGGATCATCGACAACGTGCTCGTCCCGCTCGCGCAGGGCACCTTGCGCACGACCGTCGCGAATCTGGTCCAGAGCTACATCACGAACAACTTCAACGCGGTCCTCGACGCCGTGGTGTCGAACCTCGACATCAGCACACTCGGCACCACGTTCTCGGTCCCGCGGCTCGACGGCAACGGCTCGGTCTCGCTCGGGTTCGCGCCCGCCTTCACGTCGCTGTACACCACGCCGTCGCGTCTGTTGTTCGGGATCGGGACGAACCTGACCGTCACGCCCGCGAACCTCTACCCGACATTCGGCGCTGCGCTGCCGGCCGGCTCGATCCTCGCGGATCCGGTGCCGAACGCGCAGGTCGCGGGCGTCGCGGCGCACGTCGGCATCCTGAACCAGGCGCTGCACGCGCTGTGGAAGGCGAACTTCTTCCACGCGACGCTCGACGCCTCGCAGATCAACGGCGGCGATCCGGACGGGACCACCGTGACGATCGATGCGCGGTTGCCGCCCGTCGCCTCGTTCGCGAACGGATCGGTCGAGCTCGCGCTCGGCGATGTCGATCTCTCGATCGATAACGGCACCGACGTCGTCGCGCTGACCGCCGGGATCCGCGCGCACACGAGCGTCGCGCTCGCCGGCAACACGCTGAGCTTCACGGGCATCGTCCTCGACGAGGTCCACCTGTCGAGCGACGTCGTCGACCTCACGACCGTCCAGCAAGCTCAGCTCCAGCAGATGGTCGCGAACCTCGCCCAGCAGCTGATCGACACGTCGCTGAACAACGCGCTGCCGGCGCTGCCGATCCCGAGCTTCACGCTGCCGGATTCGCTCGCGGCGTATGGCCTTCCGGCCGGTGCGCAGCTCGGCATCACCGGACCCGCGCTCGAGCTCGCGCCACCGCACTTCGTGTTGCGCGGCGGCTTCGGCGTCGAGTAACTAACGAACGAGGCGGAGCAAGTTGCGCACGGTCGCGAGCACCGCGGCGCGAGGCTCGGGCGGCAGCTCGGCGATCGCGCGCGCGAGCAGCTCGACCGAGCGAGGCAAGGGCGCCGGCGGCCTGGCGCCGCGGCGGCCACCCTCCGCCGCGGCACCGAACCGCACGTCGAGGTGGAGGTCCAACCCGTCCTCCACGATCGCGTGCATGGTGCTGAAGGGGATATCGCGCGTGCCGCGCTCGATCTCGCTCACGTACTTCCCGACGATCCCCGCGCGCTTGCCGAGCTGGGCTTGCGTGAGGTTTGCCGCCATCCGCTTGCTGCGGATCAGGTTGCCGAGCGTCCGAAGTCCATCCTTGGCCGATGCCATCGGACCGTGGGTCGGCCGCTTCGCGTTTCGCTACATCCACGGAGCGTGGATGAAGAAAAAATGAGACCCATGGAGAGTAGGAGGCCGCGCCGATGGCATCCCCTCGCCCCTCGACCTCCGAGCCCCGGCGATGATCACCGCGCACGAGGACCGACTCTCCCGCCTCCTAGATCTTCTGATCGCCTCGCAACCTGGGGCACTTCTCATCGCGAGTCGTACGGCGGCACGCTCACCGCGGTCCCGGGCACCACGACGATCGAGCTACCTCGCTCGCGCTAGAACCCGCCGCGGCCGCCGAACTTCGGAAACATCGCGCTCCACCGGCTATCGGTCGCGACGACGCCGTTGCGGATCTTCGCCTTGCGGCCGACCCCACCGCCGTAGCCCTTCGTCGCGACCTTCTCGATCACCTTCGCGAGCTCCTCGTGATCGAACCACAGGCCGTGGACGCCACAGCGATCGAGCTCGGGCTTCGGCTTCTCGATGTCCTCCTCGAGATGGATGACGAGCTTGCACGTGGTCATCGCGAGCCGGCAGTGCGGACACGTGCGCTCGCCCGCCGCCTCGTGCGCCCACTCGAACGTGGGTTCGATGCTCGTCATGTCGAAGATCGCGCCCGAGAGATCCGCGAGCGAGAGCATGATGCCGTCGCACGCGTCGCAGATCAGCCGGTCGCGAAACGTCCGCAGCGGCTTCGTGCACGCGGGACAGCTCAGCTCGGGGTCGCGATAGGGATCAGCCATGATCGGAAAACACCCCGCGCGGCCCCTGCATTTCGAGGCCGAAACAGCAATGGAATTCACGCATCCCGAGCGGTGTGACCGTCACCGCACGCGACTCGGGTACGCGGCGCAGCCACTTGCGCTCCAGGTACATCGTGCACAGTGCGCCGCCGACGACACCGGCGACGTGCGGCCGTCGCTCGCTCCAGTCGAGGCACGGCCGGCAGAACCGGTGCGGCGTCGCGCGGGGAAGCTCGATGCCGAGGTCGGCGAGGAAGCCCACCCCGCGCGGTGTGAGCACCGCGCCATCGACCGAGAGCTCGAGGTGCTCGCGTGCGACGAGCTGATCCGTGATCTTCACGGCGAGCTCGCCGGCGAAGTGGTCGTAGCAGGTCCGCGCACGCCGCATCGCGCGATCGGTGGGCCCGACGAGCAAGCCGCGCGGCTCGACCGGCGCGACCGCGAGGATGCCCTCGAGCATCGCCGCGATCTGCGGGCTCGCGAGCGTGTGATAGCGATGCCGGCCCTGCTTCGCGACCGCGAGCATCCCGGCGGCGGCCAGCTTCGCGAGGTGCTCGCTCGCGGTCTGCGGCGTGATCCGCGCGGTGCGTGCGAGCTCGCCAGCGGTCAGCGCGCGGCCGTCCATCAGCGCGTTCAGCATCGCCGCGCGGGCCGGATCGCCGACGAGCGCCGCGGTCGCGGCCAGCCTCGATTCGCTCGACATGCCCTCAGCATGACCTCGCTCGGCCCGCGATGCTACGGCCGCGACCGAAGCTTCCGGCGCTCGAGCGGAGGTATCGAGAACCATGATCACCTGCTTCATTCGCTATCAGCTCGACCCGCACAAGCTCGCCGCGTTCGACCAGTACGCGCAGACCTGGAACGAGGCCATCCCGCGCTGCGGAGCGAAGCTGTTCGGCTACTTCGCACCGCACGAGGGCTCGGCGACCACCGCGTACGGCGTCTACACGATCGACAGCCTCGCCGCGTACGAGGCCTATCGCGCGCGCTTGAAGGCGGACCCCGCCGGCATCGCGAACTACCAGTTCGCGCAGCGCGAGCAGTTCATCCAGCGCGAGGATCGGCTGTGGCTGCGAAAGGTCGAGTCGTGATCGCCGTGATCTTCGAGCTGTGGGCGGCCGAGCCGGACCGCTACTTCGAGCTCGCGGCCGGGTTGCGCGACGAGCTGTCGCGGGTCGACGGCTTCCTGTCGATCGAGCGGTTCCGCTCCGTCGCCGATCCGGACAAGTTCCTGTCGCTGTCGTTCTGGCGCGACGAGATCGCGGTCGCCGCGTGGCGCACGTCCGAGCATCATCGCGACGCCCAGTCCGCCGGCCGCGGCGGCGTGCTCCGCGACTATCGCCTGCGCGTCGCGACCGTCGTGCGCGACTACGGGCTGACCGAGCGCGCCGAGGCGCCCGCCGATAGTCGCGTCGTCCACGGCTAGGTAACGCCGTGCTCGGTCGAGGAAGTCCGGTGGTCGGCGTGGCCCGCCGCGGCTGCGCGCCTGCGCATTCGCGGCAGCTCGCTTTCGGGTTCGAGGGTCTCTCATCCTCGCGCGCGAGCAGCCGCGAATGCTGGGCGCGCAGCTCGTGCGGCGGGCCACGCCGACCACTGGGCCACCTCGACCGAGCACGGCGTTAGCGATCGTTGCGCGCACCGTTCGTCCGGTCCCAGTGGATCGTGAGCCCCACCGAGCCGGTGACCGAGAGCGGCTCGGTGTACGACAGGTTCGAGATCGCGGCGTAGCTCGTCATGTCGATCGCCCTCGGATCGGGCCCGACGACCTCGCGCTTCGTCACCGACGCCGACACCGACAGATCGACGTGCCCGCCGAGCTTCCACGTCACCGACGGCGACGCCGACAGCGTGTAGCGCCGCTCGGGGTGGAGCAGCTCTCCACCGATGCCGACCGACAGCCCGTAGTCGGTCTTGTCCTTGCGGACAGAGCCCGACGCGAACAGCGAGTGGGTGACGTAGTGCGCCGACGTCTCGCCGAGCGTGTCGGGCAGGTTGTAGGTCTCGAGCTGGAGGCTCGCCGAGTAGCCGATCGAGAGTTTATTGCCGCGCGGATCGTTCGCCTTGTACTTGTCCCACTGGAGGCCGGCCGACGGCGTCAGCGCATCGCGGGTCACGCTGTGCGGATCGCCGTGACTCGCCGACAGCGAGCCGCTCGCGGACCAGTGATCGTCGAACAGGTATGCACCGCCGAGCCCGGCGCTCAGGCTCCACGGTGTCGTATCGGTCGATAGCTTCGAGCCATCCGGCAGGACCAGCGGCGGCATCCGGTTGAGCGAGCCGGACGCGCCGGCCGATGCCGAGAACCGGGTCTTTTCGGTCGTGCGCGTGGCGCTCGCGTTCAGCGAGCCATTCGCCGTCTGATAGGGCCCGCTCCACGATCCGTTGCCCGAGATCCCGAACGAGATGTCCCACGGCGTCGTGTCCTTCGGCGCGGTCTCGGCGGCGTGCGGCGTGCCGAGCGCGATCGTGACGAGATCCGGATCGCGCGCGGCGACGTCGAGGGCGATCCCGCGGAGGAACGCCTGCTCGAGCTTCGCGCGCTGGGTGTCGTCGTCGTCGCGGGTGTCGAGCTCTGTATCGAGCTCCACGAGCGATGGCGTGCCGGCGAGCGTGCTCGCGAAGCGCAGGTGGATCCGATCGTGCTGTGCCACCTCGATCGCGGAGACGTAGATCACGACATCGGCACTCGCGCGCGGCGCGGCGAGGAACACCTTGTTCGCGTCGAGGAAGCCGAGCATGAACGCGGGACACGCCTTGGTTCTTCCCGGCTGTTCGCACTCGATATCGACGTGGACGGCCTGGGCGCGCGCGATGGCGCAGAGGAACAGCACGATCCCGATCGCGAGGCGCATGCCGCGGACTACTGCAACGAACGCGCGATCGATCATGATCGTGTAGGTCGCGAGATCCTCGTCGCGCGCCACGCCAGATCGGCATGCTGCCGCGCATTGCCGTGTCGCCGCGGCGCGCGACCACGCGACAGAAAAACTTCGTGCCGCCGCGAGGCGGCGCACCGTCCAGGGGACACGGCTGCACTTCGCGCGCACGACCCGTCGCGCGCGGCGCGGAGGCCTCTCGGTGCGCTGTCAGCCTGTCACGGCAGTGCGGGTTCGACCGCGATCGGCGTGAAGCTCTGCAGCGGGCCGACGAGCTCGTGGCCGATCGGGAACTGCTCGGGCGCGAGCGCGTGACCTTCACGCTCGCACAGGTTCGCCCACGCGAGGCCGCCGCCCAGCTCGCTGGACTTGGTCAGGCAGGTCCGGAACGCCTCGACGGCGCGCTCGGCGATCGGTTCGGCGACGCGACGGAGCTCGGAGCAATACGCGGCGCGCTTGTCCTTCGCGAAGTCACCGTGCAGGATCGCTCGGGGAATCTCTCCGACGAGGAGCGCGCGCCAGAACGCCTGCGCGGCCTCGCCGATGCGCGACGCGGCCGCGACGGACGCGTCGAGGTCCTTCAGGTCGAGCACCCGCTCGTACGCCTGCGAGGCGGTGGTCGTCAGCTTGGTCTCGTCGGCGACCCAGCGCACGAACGTGGCGAAGCTGTGCTCGCGCGAGGCATGGTGCGCGGGTGCCGGATCGAGATCGAGGTCCTTCGGGAAGGACGCCCGGAGCAAGGTCTCGAGCTCGGCGTCGGCGAGCGCGAGCTGCGCCATCGCCGCGGCATGACGTCCGCGCGCGCTCGGCGGCGCCTTCGCCAGGGCTACGCCCGCGTTGCGATACTGCTCGAGCGCGACGCGCGCGTCCGCCGTCCGTGCGACCGCGACGACCTTCATCAGCTCCGGCGCGCCGCAGTGATCCGCGCGTTGGCGGGTGATCGCGAGGCAGAGCCCGTCGGTCGCACGCACCGGGCACGAGCGCGTCCACAGGAGGTCGCCGAGCCGTGCATATGCGAGACCGGCGAGCTCTGGTTCGGCCTGCGCATACCGGGCGACGAACATCCGGAGGTGCTTGATCGCGTCGTCACCGTCGTAGACGCTGCCCAGTGCGAACTCGGCGGCGGCCGCCGCGGCGCGTTGCTTGAAAGCGAACGCCTTCGTGAAGCGGTGGGTGTACTCGATCTGACTCGCCGTATCGCCGAGCGCCGCGCGATAGGCGATCGCCTGGAGCAACGCGTCCCCTGCGTCGCGCTCGTTGGCGTACTTCATCGCGTACGTCTCGAGCAGCTCCGCGGCGCGATCGTATTGCGCGATCTGCGCGTACGCGTCGGCGCTCGCACGCGTCGCGCGGCTGCCGAGCTTCGAAGACGGGTAGTACTTCGCCAGCACCGCGTAGGTCTGGAGCTCCGCGGACACCGAGTGCGCGTCGTGAAAGCAGCTCGCTGCGGCGGCCAGGACCTCGTCGTTGTCCCGAGCGGTGGGGTCCCGGTTGTAGACCTCGAGGTACGCGGCGCCGCACGCGTCGAGCTTGGTCGGGTCCCGGCGCGCCTCCGCGGCGAGCTGATCCGCGGCCTTGCGATCGGCGTACGCGCGCGAGCCCAGCGCGAGGACTGCGAGCACGAGCAGCTTGTGCATCGGACCGGTACGACACCGTGCGTGCCGTCGCCGTTGCCGAAATCAGACGACCTCGGTCGCCGGTAGCGCGGCGCGGACGCGCGCGACGTCGTCGGGGTGGAGCTTCGGCAGCGCGAGGCGCTTCAGCTTGCTCAGCCGTGCGAGGTCCGCCGGCAGCTGCACGATCGGCGTGTTCTGGAGCGCGAGATACACGAGTTGCTCGAGGTCGCAGAACCGCTCGGGCAGCGCCGGGAGCTTCGTTCCCGCGAGGTTGAGGCTGGTCAGCTTCGTCAGCTCCAGGAAGTCCGCGGGCAGCGTCGTGATCGGGTTCATCGCGAGATCGAGCTCCTCGAGCTGGCGCAACCGCCCGATCCCTTCGACGGACGTCAATTGGTTCTTGCCGAGCGTGAGCTCTCGCAGCGCCGGGAGCTCGAGGAGCACCGGCGGGAGCTGCGCGAGCTTGTTGTTGTAGAGGTTGATCTCGCGCAGCTTCGTGCAGCGCGCGAGCGACGCCGGCAGCGCGGTGAGCTGACCACCACCGAGCTGCAAGACCTCGAGGTTCGCGAGCTCGCCGATCTCGTCGGGGAGCGAGGCGAGGCGATGGACCTCGAGCTTTCGCACGTCGGACGGGTTCGCGAACGCCGTCGCGAGCTCCCCGTAGTCGCCGCGCTTGTAGGCGAGGATGTCGAGCTTGGGCAGCGCGGGATGTGCGCGATGGATTTTCGCGACCGCGCGCAGCGTCTCGCGCCCGAGCCCGGCGTACGCGCGATCGAGCACCTCGAACGCGAGCGCCTTGTGGCCGTCCCACAGCTTGCGCCCGACGAGCAGTGCCGTGCCCGGCCGGCCGGCCGCGAGCTCGCTCTCGACGAACGCGAGGATATCCTCTCGCACGACCTCCTTCGGCAGGTTCCACGCCGCCACCTGATCGGCCTGTACGACGATGCCCATGCCCTCGCCGGTCCGGACCGTCTGCACGCGCTTCGGCGTCTCCGGGATCGGAGGCAGCGTCACGAGCAGCGCGTCGAGGGCCGCGAGATCGCGATCGTACGACGCGGCGTATTTGGGATCGGACTCGCGATTCTCGAGCGTGCCGCGACGGGTGGCCGCGAGGTGCGTCGCGATCGCGCGCCACAGCGACGGCGCCTCGACCAGCTCGAACGCATCGCGCGCGTAGAAGCTCGCGACCACCGGCGGCAACCGGCCCGGATCGTCGAACCAGTAGCCCCAGTGCAGACCGTCGGTGTTGCCGGTCATGACCGTGAACAGCTCCGGCGGATCGTACTGGTAGCGCCAGTGCAGCACCGCCGGATACACGAGCTCGTGATCGTCGAACGTGCCGGCGAGGACGTCGAACGGTCCGTTCAGGCTGATCCCGAGCACGTCGTGAAACGCGCGCGCGGTCTCGCCCTCGAGCCGCTGCGTCCATTCCCACACCGCGAACAGCTCTTCCGGGAAGTCGACATGAAACAGCTCCCGCAGTTGTGCGCGACGATCCATCGCACGGGAGCGTAAGCGAGGATGTTCCGGAGCGTCAGGGTGCGATGCGAAGATCACCGCATGGAACACGCGAAGGCTGCCGTGAGGCGAGTGTTCAGCAACCTCGACACCCGGTTCAAGGGCGAGGGCGGGGCACCGACCGGCGTGCCGTCACTGGACGCCGCGGGTGGCCTGCAAGCCGGAGAGCTCGCGGTGCTCGCGGGGCACCCGGGCGTCGGCAAGACCTCGATGGCGGTGTCGATCGCGACGCACACCGCGACCGCGGACGGCGATGTCCTGTGGATCTCGCTCGCGGAGACCGCGACGCAGACCGCGGAGCGCATGCTGAACCATCAGGCCTGCGTGCAGCCGCTCGCGTTGCGGCGCGGCGAGGTCCAGCGCCAGGACATGACGAACCTGACGTATGCCGCCGCCACGATCAGCAAGTGGTCGCTCCACATCGAGGACGCGATCGATCTGACTGCCGCGGGGATCCGCGAACGCGCGCGCGAGTGGCGTGCGATCGCGACGTCGCGCAGGGCGCTGATCGTCGTCGACTATCTCCAGCTCCTCGCGGATGATTGCGCGTCCGCCGCGGTCCTGCGCTCGCTGCTCGGCACGGCCAAGGAGGCCAGTGCCGCGGTGCTCCTCGTGTCGCAGCACCTCGCCGACGCACACGAACGCGCCACGCTCGAGAGCATCGCGACCGCGGTCGTCTACCTGCGCGCGGATGTCCACGTCCACGAGATCCTGCTCGCGAAGCATCGCTACTGCCAGACGCCGCAGACCGAGGAGGTCGTGTTCGAGGGCTCGACGTTCGCGACGCCGGCTAGTTGAGCTTCGGGATCCAGGTGCCGGGGGCGGCGCCCGTGTGGCAGAGTCGCGCCATGTCGATCGTCCAGAAGACGACGAAGACCGCCGGGGATCAGCCCGTGAAACCCGTGCTCGTCGATGCGACGCCGCTCCTGCGCGCGATCGCGATCGATCACGAGGACGTGTTCATCACCTCGTATGGGCCGAGGCTGATCGCGATCAACCACGCGAATACGTTCCGCCGCGAGCTCGTGCCCGAGTCGGGGCCGGCGTGTGACCTCGTCGTCGCCGATCGGGCGGGCGTGTACGTCACGGCGGACGAGGCGCTCTGGCGGGTCGACAAGGCGACGGGAAAGCTGACGAAGCTCGCGGCGCTCGCGGGGGTGTCGAGCCTCGCGCTCGATGCGCGATTCGTGTACGCGACGCTGCGCGGCTCGTATCCGACGTACGCCGACGGCGGCGTCGTCCGCCTCGCGCGCGATGGTGGAGCCCTCGAGTGGCTCGTGCAGGGTCGGGGCGCGTACGCGCTGTGCGTCGCGGGGCCGCGGATCTACTTCGCGAGTGACGGCCAGCTGTGGCGGCGCGAGGTCGATGGCACCGCGAGCGCGGTGTGCGAGGCGCGGAACCCGCACGCCGTCGTCGCGCTCGGCGACGCGGTCGCGTTCAGCGAGTTCGACAACGCCGGTCAGCCGAGCGTGTTCGTCGCCGGCCAGCTGCGCCGGCTCGCAGATCAGCCCTATACGGCCGCGATGATCTCGATCGGCGACCACCTCTACTGGGGTACCTCGTCGAAGAAGAAGACGACGCCGGCGATCTGGCGGATGCGCCTCGATGCGCCCGAACCCGCGCCGGTCGCGTCGTTCAAGGCCAAGGCGGTGCGGCTCGCGGGCAACGCGCAGCGGCTGTGGTGGATCGACGATGTCGACGGCGGACTCTACATGCTCCCGCTCGCGTGAGTTTTCGTACGACCTCGTGGCACGATTCACCCATGAACTGTCCCGTGTGCAAGATCCCGCTCGAGCAGGCCGGCCGCACGATGCGGTGCACGCGCTGCGATGGTGCGTGGATCCAGGCTCCCGTGCTGGTGCCGCTGCTCGAGCAGAGCGCGGCGACGCTCGTCGAGCTCGACTGGCAACCGAATACCGAGGACCACGTGCGCGCGTGCCCCGAGTGCAGCGCGGCGATGCAGACGGTGAAGCTCGGCACGGTCGCGCTCGATCGCTGCGAGCCGCACGGCGTATGGTTCGATGCGAAGGAGCTGGCCGCGTTGCTCGGTCAGGCCGGCGACTTCCGCGCGAAGCCGCAACCTCACGAGAGCCTGCTGCACCGGCTGCATCGCATGCTCGCGTAGCGGCATGACGATCTTCGCGACCGATCGCGCACTCCTCGACCGGTTCCGGCGCGGGGAGAGAACCGCACTCGCCGCGGTGTTCGAGCACTACGTCGACGACGTCGCGACGCTCGCGCGTCGAGGCTTCACGATCGAGAGCAGTGGTCACGTCTACGTGCGCGGTGCGACGCGCGACGGCGAGTTCGAGCTCGTCCAGGAGACGTTCGCGAAGGCGTTCGTGGAGAAGGCGCGCCTCGCCTACGACGGGCTGTCGCCCTATCGGCCCTACCTCCTGCGGATCACCAAGAATCTGATGATCGATCGCTATCGCGCCGAGCAGAAGGAAGCGCGCGGGGTCTCGCTCGACAGCATGGAGCTCGACGCGCTCGAGCCCGCGGCCGAGCCACCACCGGATCGCGACTTTCAGAAGCTCACGGCCGCGACCACCGAATACGTCGCGACGCTCGATCCGAGGGAGCGCGAACTCGTACGGCTGCGGTTCGAGGAGGGTGGGTCGCAGGACGCGGTGGCCGCGGCGCTCGGCTGGACCCGGCGCAAGGTCCGCACGCTCGAGCGCGACGTCCAGCGGGGGCTGCGTAGCTGGTTGAAACAACGAGGCTTCCTCGATCACTGAAGATCCTGTGGCCGAGCGTGCCGGGTTCTCCGTAGGGGGAGAAGGAATGCCGCTTGATCGACTCCCCGTTCCGGGATACGGCGAGGCCCCGTGAACGCGGACGACCGGCTCACCTCTCGACTTCTGGCCGGCCGTGATCGGCTGTCGCGGACCGAGAAGGACGCCGTGCTCGACGGGGTGCTGGCCGCGCCGCGCCCCCGCGCGCGCTGGCCCTGGCTCGTGTTGCCGGCGCTGGCCGCGGCGGTCGCGCTGGTCGTGATCGGACCGTGGCGAACGAGCCAGCCCGAGTTCGCGACCCGCGGTGGAACGAGGCCGGTCGCGGCGCTTCACGTCTCGTGTGCGGCCGCGTGCACGCACGGCGCGAAGCTCCTGTTCGATCTTCACGGCACGACCACGTATCGCTACTTCGCGGCGTTCACGAAGCGCGGCGATGGCAAGGTGCTCTGGTACTTCCCGACGACCGATGTCGCGCCGAGCGTCGATCTCGCTGGCCTGCCCGCGAGTGGTGTGCTCGATCGCGGCATCGTGCTCGGCGACGACCATCCGGCCGGCGCGTACCGGATCTTCGGCGTGTTCTCTCGCGCCCCGCTCACCCGTGCGGCGATCCGCGCCGCGTTCGATCCCGCGCGGCTCACCGCGGGCGCCGATACCGAGGTCGTCGCGGCCGACGTGGAGATCCGATGATCCGCGTGCTGTGTGCGCTGCTGGTCATGTCCGGGCTCGCGGCGGCGTCCGGCGCGCGCGTGTCGTACGCGATCGTGATCGGCAACAACGCACCGCCGAGCTCGGGCACGTCCGAGACCCTCCAGCCGCTGCGCTACGCCGACGACGATGCGATCCGGTACTTCCAGCTGTTCTCGCGGTTCGCGCAGACGCGGTTGCTCGTCGTCGCCGACGCGACCACGCAGAAGCGCTACCCCGACCTCGCGGCGCGCGCGATGCTGCCGACCCTCGACAACCTGCGCCGCGTCGTCGACGAGCTCGCGGTGCAGATGCAGCACGACCGCGAGCGAGGTGATCAGCCGATCCTGTACTTCGCGTTCAGCGGTCATGGTGCGCGCGATGATCACGGCGGCGCGTTCCTCGCGCTGCTCGACGGCCCGCTCACCCAGGACGTCCTGTACGACCTGATCGGGCGCCTCCCGACCCAGTTCACTCACCTGATCGTCGACGCGTGCAACGCGGGCGGCGTCGTCGGCGTGCGCGGCGGCAGCGGCTTCTTCGCGAACGAGGGCAACACCCGCGCGGTCCCGACCACGACCGCCGAGGTCGAGCCGATCCTGCAGGCCACGCCGCTCGCGAGCCACCCGAACATCGGCGTGATCCTCGCCACCACGCTCGGTCAGGAGTCGCACGAGTGGTCCGCGATCGAATCGGGCGTGTTCACGCACGAGCTGCTGTCGGGGCTCGCCGGCGCCGCCGACGTCAACGGCGATCTGGTCGTCGAGTACAGCGAGCTCCAGGCGTTCGTCGCCTCCGCGAATCGCGAGATCAAGGATCCGCGTGCGATCCCGCAGATCATCGCGCGCCCGCCCGCGGCGAACCTGCGCGAGCCGCTCGTCGCGCTGCGTGCGCTCGCCGGCACGCGGCTCGTCCGCGGCGACGCCTCGAAGCTCGGGCACTTCTACATCGAGCTCGAGAACGGGCAGCGCTATCTCGATGCCCATCCCGATCAGCGCGCCAACATCTCGATCGTGGTCCCCGAGGGCATCCCGGCGTACCTGCGCACCGCCGATGGCGAGGTCGCGCTTCCACTTCGCGGCGCGCTCGCGCTCGCCAGCCTCGTACTGGGGCCGCGCGCGGTCGCCAGTCGCGGCAGCATCGACGACGCGTATCAACGCGCGCTGTTCGCGTCGGGTTATGGCCGCGCGTACTACCAGGGCTTCGTCGACAGCACCGGCGCGCTCGGCGTCACGTTCGCCGACGAGAGCGAAGTCGCGCACGCCCGCCCGCGCGGCCGCGCGTTGTCGCTCGGGTTCGCGGGGTTCGCCGGGGTCGCCGCCGTCGCGTCGCTGACCACCGGCGTGCTCGCGTACGAGGCGCGCTCGGACTTCAACGCGACGACGCTGCAGCGCCCCGCCGACGAGGCCAAGCAGCGCTACCGGCGGTATCTCCCGATCTCGATCGCGACCGGCGCGACGGCGATCGCCGCAGGCGTCGCCGCGTATTACCTGTGGCCTCGCGCGCCGGTCCACGTGGTGCCGACGGGCGAGGCCGGCCTCGGCCTGGAGATGACATGGTGAAGGCTGTCGCGCTGTCGCTGATGCTCGTCGGGTGCACGCTCGCGGGTGACAAGAACCACTGCGAGACCCAGGCCGATTGTCTCGACGGGTTCACCTGCAGCGCGACCGGCACGTGCGAGCACGGCGTGCTTCCGACCTGTACACCGATCACCTGCGATGGCCACTGCGGCGTGATCTCCGATCACTGCGACGGCACGCTGGCGTGCGGCGCGTGTCCCGACCACTGCACGAACGATGCGAAGGATCCGTCGGAGACCGATGTCGATTGCGGTGGCGACTGCATGCCGTGCGCGACCGGCCTGCACTGCGCCCAGACCACCGACTGCGCGACGGGCACCTGTGACGTCGACACCTGCCGCACCGGGACCTGGGCGACCGTGGCCGCGATGCCGACGGCGCGCGCCGAGCTGGCGGCGGTCGTCGCCGGCGGCAAGATCTACACGATCGGCGGCATGGCCGGCGGCAACGCGAGCAACGTCGTCGAGGTCTACGACCCCGGCAGTGACTCGTGGACCACGCGCGCGCCGATGCCGACGCCGCGCTACGGCCTCGCCGCGGTGCTCGGTAGCGACGGGCGGATCTACGCGATCGGCGGCAACTACATCGATGTCTCCGCCGCCGGTCCCTCGCTCGTCGCCGAGGCCTACGACCCGACGACGAACATGTGGACGTCGCTCCCGCCGCTCCCGGCCCCGCGCTCCGACCTCGCGGCCGCCGCATCCGGCGACACGATCTACGCGATCGGTGGCTACGACGGCACGACCGCTCACTACCTCGGCTCGGTGGCGACGTGGCAAGTGGGCGGTGCGAGCTGGTCGACGCTCCCGGATCCGATGACGACCGCGCGCAGCGAGCACGCGGCGGTGACGATGCCCGACGGCAGGATCTACGCGCTCGGCGGCCTGCACAGCTTCACCGGGGACGAGCTCGCCGCCTTCGAGCTCACCCAGCCGGGCATCCCGGGCTGGAACACGCTCGCGCCGATGCCGACGGCTCGCAAGGAGCTCGCCGCGGCGGCGCTCGGCCCGTTGCTCTACGCCATCTCCGGCAATCGCTACCTCGTCGCGAACCAGTCCTACACGCGCGTCGTCGAGGTCTACGACACCAGCGCGCCCGGGTGGTCGCAGGTCACGAGCATCCCCAGCGGCCGCTACGGCCACACCGCGGTCTCGCTCGGCGGCAAGATCTACGTGCTGGGCGGCCGGCGCGAGGCCGAGGATGCGACGACCGCGGCCGTCGACGTGTTCACGCCGTAAGTTTTCGCGGCCGAGCCGACGAGCTCTCCGTAGGAGCGAGCATGAAGCTCCTGATGTCTGCTCCGATCCTGTGCTGGCTGCTCGCTTGTGGTGGTGGTGCCAACACGGACCTCGACCTGTCCAGCCGCGACCCGCGCTGTCTCGCCGCGTGTCCCGAGACCATGCCCGAGCACGACGGCGTCGGCGCGGTCTGCGACACCGCGAGCCGCGCTGGCTGCCTCGACGAGTGCGAGGCGCGGATCGCCGGACTGCCGACGGTCTGCCAGAACTGCCTCGTCGAGGATGCGTGCTTCGGTCCGCATGGCTGCTTCGGGGGCGACACCGGCGGCTCGTGCGACGAGACATCCTGCACGCTGGAGAGCGAGTTCGGGACCTGCACGTATCAGACCTCCGATCAGGCCGCGCACCTCGCCTGTCTCCAGAAGGTCGATCCGCGCCGCGAGGTCTCGTGCACGCCGACGTTCCAGGCGACGACGAAGTGCGCCAGCGTGTGCTCCTGATCAGCGGCGATCCTCGACGCGCCAGCGCGCGAGCGCGAAGCCCGCGTAGGCGAGCGCGGCGAGCCACTGCACGGTGGTGACGAGCAAGTAGATCCGATGCCGCGCGTAGAACGCTGCGTGGTCGCTGACCTGATGCGTGGTCGCGTCGAGGAGCGCGCTCACGTACGGCTGGAGCAGGAACAGCGCGACCTGCGCCGCGATCATCACGAGCCAGGTCGCGACGAGGGCGCGCGTCCGCGTGGCCAGCGTGTTCCACGCGAGCCCCGCGAGTGCCACCACGGCGAGGACGTTCAGGCGCGAGATCACCTCCTGCGTCACGAAACCCTGTGCGGTCGCGCTGCCTAGAACTTTGACACCGGCGGGCACGACGACGAGGCCGTAGAGCGTGATGCCACCGAGCCACAGCCCGAGCGCCACCACCACGACGATCCGGCGGGTCAGGCCCATTCAGGCTGAGCCATATCACGTTCGCGATCCGCCTAGACGGGCGGACGCCCCAGTAGGTCGCGCGTCTCCTCGTCGACGCACGGATCGATCTCCTCGCGCAGCGCGGCCTCGACGAGGATCTCGAAGAGGTCTCCATCTGCGGCGCGTGCGAGCCAGCCGTGGGGTGGTCGCGCGAGGGCGGCTGGCGCGGGGTTCAGCGCCTCTTCGATCGCTGCAGGATCGATCGGGACGTGCAACACGAGCTTGCCTCCGAGCTGCTCGAACACGTGGGGCGGGACGCCGAACGCGGGCTCGTCCCACAACACGACCTGCAACGTCGCGATCGGCGAGGGCGACGACGCCGGGGTGTCCGGGAACAGGATCACGGGATAACCGTCGACGATCCGCGCGAGCGCTTCGAACGCGCGTGGATCGCGTGCATCGACGAGCGCCTTCGCCTGCCTGATCCTCTCGACGTGGCCCTCGTGCTCGAGGAGGCCGTAGACAAACGGCGTCCACAGCTCGAGCGCGAGCTCGCGAGGCACCGCGACATGATCGGTGAGCTCGGCACGGGGCACGGCGACCGCGCATCCAGAGTAGTCGACGCGTTTGGTCCGGGCGGTGTCGAACTTCTCTTCGAGCTGGTCGACGAGCGACTGCAACGGTCGCTTCGCGTCGCCGATCACCGTGATCGTGCCACGCACCCCGTTCTCGACGAGGTTGTCGATCGCGTGCTGGAGCAGCGCGTGCTCGTTGCGGAGGATCACGGCGGGTGCCGCGAGCTCGAGCAAGCGAGCGAGGCGATTCGAGCGGTCGACGACGGCGCAATAGAGGTCGTTGAGATCGGAGGTCGCGAACCGCCCGTCGTCGAGCGGCACCAGCGGTCGCAGATCCGGCGGCAGCACGGGCCAGGTGCGATAGATGAAGCGACTCGCGAGCGGGCCGAGCTTGGCTTCGACGGCGTGCGGCCCCGTGTCGCGCCACGTCTCGGGATCGTCGCCCGTGAACGTGCGCTCGCCGGCGAGGATCGCTTGCAAGACCATCGCGTCGACGCCGAGCTCTCGCGCCGCCTCGGCGAACAACCACGGATGCAGCACGGGCGCGGGCAGCTCGATCCGGCCCTCGCGCGTGCGTCGGCGCTTCGCATCGCTCACGTCGCCGAAGATTCGCTCGCACATGATGCCGTGCTCGATCGGACGGAAGCCGTCGTCGACGGTCTCGGCCTCCTTCACGACGCCGGGCATCTCCTGCCGGATCGCAGCGTCGTCGAGGAAGCGCAACGCGATCGCGTCGGCCTCGAGATCGGCGTCGAGCGCGAGCGCGCGCAAGAGCCTGCCGATCGTCTCCGCGAGCGCGGGGATGGTCGCGACCGCTCGCGGTGCGCGGCGGACGATCGACTCGTAGAGCTTCACGCGTCCGGTCACGTCATCGGACTTGACCGTGAGCAGCTCGTGAATGATGTGAAACCCGCCGCGCGCACGTAGCGCTGCGAGCTCCGCATCGCCGATGCGCTGCCCGCCGAAGCTCTGTTTTCCGCTCAGCGGTTGTTGCGTGATGACCGAGTACGGCCCGATCGACCTCGCCTGGCCCACCTCGACCGCGCACGCGAGCTTCTCCACGACGCGCGTCCCCGACACCCCAGGCCACCGAAGGTCGCCCTGCATCTCGATGATCTCGGCGACGACCCCGACCTCCGCACCGACCCGGAGGGTGTCGCCGACCGCGAGCGCGCGCTCCGTCGCGATCGTGATCGCGATCTCGTGCTCGGTCCAATCGACCGCGCTCACCGTGCCCGACAACCCGGGTGCACCGCGCAGCGAGCCATCGCGCAGCTCGTTCGTGTGGGTCGGGACGAGGCGACCGACGAGCACCATGCCCTGCTTCACGGCGGTGCCGACCTCGACGACCCCGTCGTCATCGAGATGGAGCAGCGTCACCGGGTCGACGCCTGGGAGCTCCGTCGTGACGAGGACCTCCCCGAAGCGGTTCGGCGCGATGTCGATCGCGAGCCGAGTCTCGTGGACCGACGCGAGCCTGTCGGCGGCGTGGCGCGCGACCGCGATGGGGCCGGCCCCGTCGACCAGCTCGAGCGTGACTGCGACCAGATTCTGTCCCACGGCGAACCCTACCAAAGCGTGCGCTGGATTACCGCCGGTACGTCCGAGCTGCACTCGACGAGAACCTCCCGTCTCATGACGCGTAGTGGATCTCATCGGCGGTTGTGGGCCGTCACTTCCCCGCGACGATCCCGCCTCCTAGAGTGCAGCGGCGATGAGGGGGATCCTGTCGGGAGCCGTGCTCGCGTGCGCAGCGTCCGCGCACGCAGGCGGCTACTACGTCCCCGAGGTCGGCGGTCGAGCCGCGGCGATGGGCGCGGCGGTGGTCGCCGACGGCGACGATCCGAGCGCGGTGTTTCACGATCCCGCGAACCTCGTCCGCACCGAGGGCTTCCAGGCCGAGGTCGCCGTCGATCTCGTGCTGCCGCAGGTCACGTTCTTCCGCCGCCCGCTGACCGATCCGAACACCGGGCAGAACCTGCACTTCGACGGGGCGAGCAACACCAACTCGGTCGTCGCCGTGCCGTACCTCGGCGCGAGCTATCGCGTGGGCCCGCGGGTCGCGGTCGGGCTCGCGGTCGACGCCCCGTTCGGCGCCGCGCTCGAGTTCCCGGCCGACGGCGCCCAGCGCCAGCTCCTCACCTCGATCGCGTTGCGCGCGATCTCGATCAGCCCGGCGCTCGCGGTCGAGGTCGCCGACGGGCTCGCGATCGGTGCGAGCGCGAACGTGATCTACTCGGATCTCGTCCTCGAGCAGCGCAACTCGCTCACCTACGTCACCGGTGACCCCGAGCAATATCCGGATCCCCAGGGCGAGCTCCAGGGGACCACCCACCTCGCGGGCAGCGATCCGTTCAGCCTCGGCGCGACGATCGGGATCAACTATCGGTCTCCGACCGGCGCACTGCGGCTCGGCGCGAGCGTGATGACGCCGGTGAAGTTGCACATGGAGGGCGATGCCCGGATCGAGAACAGCGGGATCTCCGGGCTGTTCGACGATCAGAACCAGCAGCTCCAGCCCGCCGGCGCGCGCACGGATCAGATCAGGGTCACGATCCCGCTACCGCTCGTCGCGCGGGTCGGCGTCGCGGCCCGGCTCGCGCGGCACGTCCGCGGCGAGGTCGACGTCAACTGGACCCGGTGGTCGTCGTTCCGCAGCCTCGATATCAACTTCGTCCACGAGTACTACTTGCTGCAGACGCCGGGTGCGTACCTCTACGATGTTCACGTCGCGAACGACTGGCACGACGCGTGGACCGTGCGCCTCGGCGTCGAGGCCGAGCCGTTCGAGCGACCGATCGCGCTCCGCGCCGGGCTCGTGTTGGATCAGAGCCCGATCGACGATCGCAACTTCAGCGTGCTCACCCCGGATTCCGACAAGCTCGGGATCACCGCCGGCGCGCGCTGGTCGCAGACCATCGGCACCCATCAGCTCGACTTCCAGCTCTCGCTCGCTCATCTGTTCCTGCGCGAGCGCGACATCGACGTCTCCGACGGAACGATCTTGAACAAACCCGCCCCGAGCTTCTTCCACGGCGTGACTCGGGCCGGCATCAGCATGATCACGCTCGCCGTGGCATGGAGGCAGTGACATGCGTCGACTCGTGCTCGTGATTCCGTTCGTCGTCGTTGCGTGTAGCAACAAGGATCCGTTCTCGGGAGGTGGCGACGCCCCTGCCGGTGGCGGCAGCGATGCCGCGCAGGCGAGCGATGGCGGCCTCGCCGATGCGGCCCCCGTGCACGCGTGCGTCCCCGCACCCAAGCGGGTGGTCGTCCTCGGCGACAGCATCACGGCGTGCAGCGTGATCGGCGGTCCGATGGCAGCGGACTGCATGGCGAAGCAGTTCTCGGACTACGTGATCGCGCACTATGGCTCCGGCGCCACCTACGAGAACTACGCCGTCGGCGGCGCGCAGCTCGCGGACATCGCCGGGCAGATGGCGGGCGTCCCCGCGACCCAGGGACCGACCCTGATGATGCTGTTCATCGGCGGCAACGATCTCACGCCGTACCTCACCCAGAGCGACCAGGCCGCGATGACCGGCTGGACCGGCACCGTCGAGCCGAAGCTGCAGGCGGTCTACGACGCGACGTTCACGGCGCTCGCCGATCCGACCAAGTTCCCGGGTGGTGCCACGCTGTTGATGAACACCCAGTACAACCCGTTCGACGACTGCACGGCGTCTCCCTACAACATCAGCCAGGCGAAGACGATGATCCTCCACGAGTTCAACGACAAGATCAAAACGATCGCCGCCGCCCATGGCACGGCTGCGATCGTCGTCGACCAGCACGCCCCGTTCCTCGGCCACGGTCATCACTACAACGTGACGACCTGCCCGTACTACATGGCGAACGCGACCCCGTACATGCAGGACCTCATCCACGCGAATGCGGCCGGTAACGCCGTGCTCGCAGGGGTCGACAACATCGGCGCCGACCGCCTGTATCGCGACTGCACGCCCTGAGCGATGGCCTGGACGAAGACGCCGCTCGAGAACCACGAGCTGTTTCGTGCGGCGCTGCCGCGCGATCCTCGGATCGTTCAGAAGAAGATGTTCGGCTGTCTCGTCGGCATGGTCCACGGCCGGATGTACGCGGCGACGTTCGGCCGCTCGGTGTTCATCCGGCTGTCGCCCACCGATCGCGCCGAGGCGTTGGGTCTCGACGGTGCCGAGATCTGGGATCCGCGCGGCCTCGGCGGCGAGCGCGAGACCGTGTTCTTCCCCGAGACGATCATGGACGAACCGGAGGAGCTCCGCGCCTGGCTCCAGCGCGGGCTCGCGTACTCGGCGACCCTGCCGCCCAAGAAGAAGCCGGGTGGGAAGAAGAAGCCGGCGACCAAGCCGAAGGCGCGGCGCAAGTAGCGCGCTATGGTGGCGGCGTGGCTGTTCGATGGATTCGCACCGCGGTCGAGCTCGAGGCCCTCGTCGACGAGCTGACGCCGTGCCGCGCGCTCGGCATCGACACCGAGGGCGATAGCCTCCACCACTACACGGAGAAGGTCTGCTTGATCCAGCTGACCGCGTTCGGTGGCTCGTCGTGGCTGGTCGATCCGCTCGCGCTTCCCGATCTGTCGCCACTCGGTCCGATCCTCGCCGACCCGTCGGTATTGAAGGTCGTGCACGGCGGCGACAACGACGTCACGTCGATGCGCCGCGACTTCGGGTTCACGTTTCGCACGATGTTCGATACCTCGATCGCGGCACGCCTCGTCGGCGACACCGAGCTCGGGCTGCAGGCGCTCGTTCGCAACGAGCTCGGCGTCGAGCTGTCCAAGGGCAGTCAGAAGGACGACTGGTCGAAGCGTCCGCTGACCGCGAAGCAAGAGGCGTACGCGCTCGCCGATGTCGCGCACCTGATGGCGCTCGCCGCCAACCTCACCGAGCGGCTCGCCGAGGCCGGTCGCACCGACTGGGCGCGCGAGGAGTTCGAGGCGCTCGCCCTGCTTCCGCCGGCGGAGAAGCGGCGCGGCCCCGACGAGTTCCGGCGGATCAAGGGCTCGGCGAAGCTGTCGCGTCGCCAGCAGGCGGTGCTGCGCGAGCTGTATCTGTGGCGCGAGGAGCGCGCGGCCGCTGCCGATCGGCCGCCGTTCAAGATCGTCGGCCCCGAAATTCTGCTCGCGCTGGCCGAGCTCGCCTCGCCGACGATCGACGACGTCGACCGCGTGCTGTCCTCCTACCCGCGCCAGGCGCGCCAGGCGGAGGCCGTGTTCGAGGCGATCACGCGCGGGCTCGAGCTCCCCGACGACGAGCTACCGCGCCGCGAACCGAGCTCGCAACCACCGATGCCGGCAGCGGCGCGCCGCCGCGTCGAGGCGTTGCGCGCGTGGCGCGGCGACCAGGCCACGCGGTCGCGGCTCGATCCGTCGATCGTGATGTCGCAGCGCGTGCTCGAGCGGCTCGCCCTCGCAGGCCCCCAGACCCTCGGCGAGCTGGCGGCCGTCGAGGGCGTGCGGCGATGGCGGGTCGCCGAGTGGGGCCCCGCGCTGCTCGCCGCCTGCGCCTAGCGCGTCGCTCTCCACACCGCGAGGCGCAGCTGCTCCGCTCGGCCCGCACCGCGCCAGGGTGCGTCGTCACGCGCCGAGGCGCTCGCCGCGCGACCCATCTGATCGATCTCGTAGTCGACCGCCTCGACGGCCTGTTCGAGCGTGGTGAAGCGATCCATGAGGCGGCCGTCGAGCTCGACGTGCCAGATCTTTCCGCGCGCGCCACGCCGCAGCACCGTCACCGCGATCGGCCGGCCCTGGCGTTCGAAGTGCAAGCCAACGCCATGTCGCCCGAGGGAGAACCACGCGTTCCCCGAGATCGCGCGGACCTCGAGGTTCGGTTCGAGCGTCAGCGGATCGAAGCTCGCGGCGCGGTCCTGGATCTCGCGCAGGGTCAGCGCACCCGCCTCGAGCTCGAGGTCCGGCTGATCGAGCAGGAGCTGCATCCACGTGGCACGTGCCTCGCCGGCATCGCCGCCGCGGAGATCGAGATCGCGTGGACAACCGAACAGGGAAGGGAGCGAGCACAAGCTGAGCGTCGACACGTCGACGAAATCGAGGATCAAGCAATCGCGCTTACCCGCGAAGAGTCGCGTGCCGCGCCCGATACACTGCGCGTACAGCCCCTCCGATCGGGTCGGCCTCGCCATCGCGATGCACGACACGCCCGGATCGTCGAAGCCCTCGGTGAGGACGGCGACGTTCGCGATCACCTGCGTGCGTCCCGCGCGAAACTCGGCGAGCACCTTCGCGCGGTCCGCACTCGCCATCGCGCCGTGCACGATGCCGGCGGGCACGCCGATCGCGTCGAGCGCGCGCGACAGATTGCGCGCGTGGTTCACCGTGACGCAAAACGCGATCGTGCGCCGGTCGCGTGCCAGCTCCTGGATCGAGCGGGCGACCAGTGCGTTGCGCTCCTGGATGTCGACCGCCTCGGCGAGCTCCTCCTCCGGTAGATCCGCGCCGCTCGACGAGATCCGGGTGAGATCCGCGGCCGTGTCGATCCGGAAGCCCTTCAGGTGCGCGAGGTATCCGGCGTCGATCAGATCGGGCAAGGTCTTCGCATAGACGATCCGCTCGAACACCGCATCGAGGCCCTTGCCGTCGCCCCGCGCGGTCGTCGCGGTGAACCCGAGCAGCGTGCCCTCCCACGCCGGATCGAAGGCCCCGAGCCGGCGCAGGATCCGCAGATTGTCATCGGCAGCGGCGTGATGGCACTCGTCGTAGATCACGAGCCCGAAATCGCGACCCTCCAGCACCTTCCCGAGGCGCTCCTCGTGCAGCGACCGGAGCGACGCGACGAGCACCTTCGCATCTGCCGTCGCGCGCTCGGTCCCGCGCTCGACCGCGACCACGCTCGTGCCTTCGAGCGCGCGCTCGAGCTTGTCCTTCGCCTGACCGAGCAGCTCCTCGCGGTGCGCGAGCACCAGGACCTGCTTCCTGGCCATCCGCGCGAGCTCAGAAAAGATCACGGTCTTGCCCGCGCCCGTCGGCAAGCACACGACCATCCGCTTGATCCCGGCGCGCCGCGCCGAAATGACGGCGTCGATCGCCTCTCGCTGGTAGGGCCGGAGCACGGGCACGTCGAATTCTTACCCGGCCCTACGACACGTGACACGTCTTGCATGGCCTTGCGATCGAGCCCGAGCCCGGGTACTTGAAAGCGATGCGGTTGATCGTGATCGGAGCGCTGGTAGTCGTCGCGCTCGCGATCGGGCTCATGATCCAGGTGACCCGTCACACCGAACCCACCCGTGCGGCGAGCGTGGAGGTGACCACGTCGCCCGGATCCCCCGCGAGCGCAGCGCCAGCGCCCGCGCCAGCGGCACCTCCCGTGAACGAGCACGCGCGCGCGATGCCGACGACGCACGCGGCGCCGGCCCTGCCGACCGCGGCCGCGACGCCATCGACCGACCCCGCCAAGCCGAAACACATCGATACGCCGACCGACATCCTGCGCTGGTCGCTCATGCGCGCGATCCGCAACAGCGAGCCCGCGGTGATCGATTGTCTCGACAAAGCGAAGGCGGCGGGCACGACCATCGACGGCCAGGCCATGTTCGAGTTCTACGTGACGACGAAGAATGCGAGGGCCGTGATCAGTCGCGCGGGTGTCGAGAAGAGTCCGTTCCCCGACGCGGTGAACACCTGCATCCAGGCGACGCTCGCGACGGGCGAGCTCGATCAGGAGCTGCCCGAGGGCCAGAACGAGTTCCGCGTGCTTCGCCAGCTCGTCGTCGACAAGGGTGCGATCACCCAGTACAAGCTCCAGTCGTTCGTCCCTACATCATGACGACGAGCAGCAGGGCGGCCGCGGCGACGACGGCGGCAGCGGCCGCGTAGATCGTCGTGCGATCGCGCGGAGGCGCGGGCTCCGGTTCGCACGCTACCGCCACCTGGACCGTCACCGTTGGCTCCGGCACGACCGGCGCGGTGCCGGCACGACGCACGGTGTGCGCGAGTCGCGTCGACCGCGCGATCGAGGCAGGTTCCGCGGGCTCTGCACAGACCTCGATATCCGTCTCGAGATCGACCGAGCTGTCGGCGAGCATGTGCCTCAGCTCGCGAAGATCGACGCGCGACGTCTCGCCCGCGTTCTCGATCACCTCGCACACGGCCGACTCGACGACCGGCTTGCGAATGATGTGCGCAGCAACGCGTCTGGGAGCTACTGCCATTCCGACCACGGTAGCGAATTACCGCAGTGCCATCGGGTACGGGTCGGGCATCACTTGCAGTCGTACGTGTACGTGTAGCTGGTCTTGCCGACGGTCGATCGGATCAAGCGATCGCGGTCGTCCCACGCGAGCCTCGTGCTACCCGCTGCGACGAGCCGCTTGTGCGCGTCGTAGACAAACGCGCCGTCGCGCGAGCTCGCGATCACATCACCGGCGGTGTCGTACGTGTACGTGATCCGCTGCTGCTCACCCATATCTTCCTGGTTCCACTCGATCAGGTGATCACGGGCGTACTTTCCCTCGCCTTGTTGCATCGTCGAGCTCAGCTTGACGACCCGCCCGTTCGCCCACGTGTAGTGTGGGTCGTAGTCCAGCATCGGCTCGCCGCTCGAGGTCCCGATGATGTGGCCGGTCGCATCGCGCCAGACCTTCTGGGTCGTGATCGGGCGCCCTTCGTAGAGGAGGTGACACTCGGCGATACGATCGCCATCGTACGTGCACGCCTGATCGAGAAGTCGGTCCTCGTTCCCTCGCGCCAGGACCAACCGGCCTTTTTCGTCGTACTCGACCGTCTGGGTGCCGCCGCCGACGACCCGCACGCGACAGGGCTTCGGGCATTCGCCGTGCGGGCACGGTGCGAGTGGCTCGTTATAGGGCGCCGGCGCGCAGCCGCGAAACAGCTCGTGCTCGATCGGACCCTGTGTGCCGCTGGGGCAGGGCGCGAACGGCACGCGTGGCTCGGCCGCGGGTGCGAGGACATTCGCCACGACCGAGGGTGCTGCCGGCTGGCACGCGACGAACGTGACGAGGATCGCGAAGGTTGCGCCGTGAATCGATCCATGACGCCCCCGACGAGCTCGCCATTCCAAGAAGTTTCGGGCCTCGCCGAAACCCTGCGACCTGCCCGTGCGACGCGGCTCGATCTCGGTGCGCATCGCATGGATCGTGCTGTTCGGCTGTGCAACTCGCTCGCCTGCCCCTGCGGTCAAGAATGCGGCACCCGCGCCGGCGCCGATCTCGCTCGTCGGTCACTGGCGGATCGTCGGCTGCGAGACGAGCCCGCTGGATCCCGCCGACTGCGGTCGCGGCCAGATCGTGTTCACGCCCGACCACGTGACGATCGACGTCCCGGCCGCCGATCAGAAATTGCACGCGTACACGCTCGTCTCGAGCTCGCCCGCGCGGATCGTGGTGACCATCGACGGCGAGGTCTCGGACATCACGTTCGACAAGGACGGTGCGCACTGGCGTGCCCCCGGGTTCGACGGCAGGGTCGGGCAGCTGTCGTTCGTCCGAATACCGCCCTGATATGATCTAGCTCTATGGCTGAGAGCGGTACGGACATCGACACGTCGAGCGCGACTCACATCGGTGACGCGAGCATCGACGATGTCGTGATGCCGGATCCCGGCTACGACGTCGGAGAGTTGATCGGCAAGGGTGGGATGGGCGAGGTCCTGCTCGCGCACGATCGGCGGATCAAGCGCACGGTCGCGATCAAGCGGATCCGGAGCGAGGCCTTCGCGACCGACACGCTCGCGCGCTTCCTGCGCGAGGCGCGGATTCAAGCGCGGCTGGAACATCCGGCGATCGTCCCCGTCTACGAGCTCGGCTACGACCGCGATGGCCATCCTTACTTCACGATGAAGCGAATCACCGGGGTGACGCTGGCCGAGCGGATCGCCGACGGCACCGCCTTGCAGCCGATGTTGCGCGCCTTCGCCGACATCTGTCTCGCGATCCAGTTCGCCCACGAACGCGGTGTCGTCCATCGCGATCTCAAGCCGCACAACATCATGCTCGGCGACTTCGGCGAGGTCTACGTCCTGGATTGGGGAATCGCGCGCGTGATCGGCGATCCGTCGCGTTCGGATCCCGCGCTGCCGATGGAGAGCGACCGCCTCGAGACGAAGGGCTTGCTCGGCACGCCCGGCTACATGCCGCCCGAGCAGATCTACGGCGAGTCCACGCTCGATGCGGCGTGCGATGTCTACGCGCTCGGCGCGACGCTGTTCGAGCTCCTCGCCGGCGAGCCCGCTCATCCCCGCGGCAATCCCGCGATCTCGTCGACGCTCGACGGAGTCAAGCAAGGACCACTGGAACGCCGGCCCGACCGCAACATTCCGCCGGAGCTCGACGCGGCCTGCCTCGCTGCGCTCGCGACCGATCGATGGAAGCGGCCGACCGCACGCGAGCTCGGCGAGCACGTGCAACGCTATCTCGACGGCGACCGAGATCTCGAGCAACGCCGCTCGCTCGCCGACCAGCAGCTCGTCCTCGCGCGGTCGGCACTCGCGACGGCGACGAGCGCCGGCCACGTCCAGGCCATGCAGCACGCGGGTCGTGCGCTCGCGCTGGCGCCGGAGTCCGTCGATGCCGCGGGTCTCCTCACCACGTTGCTTCTCGAACGCCCGAAGGAAATCCCGCCGGCGCTCCAGCGTCGCATCGATAGCGACAGTCGCGCGATCACGGCCCGGCAGAGCCTCTCCGCCGGCTACACGTATCTCGCGTACTTCTTGTTCGTGCCGTTTCTGGTGTGGCAAGGCATCACGAACCTCCCGCTGGTGATCGCCGGCTACGCCCTGGTGGCCGCGATGTCGATCGGCGCGATCTGGATCGGCAGGACGAAGCGCGCGGTGTCACCGGCGATCATCGTGCTGCCGAACATCCTCGTGGTGGCCATGCTCACGCGAGCCTACGGGCCGCTGGTGATCGCGCCGGGGATCGCCGGCGCGACGGCGGTGGTGTTGATCTCGATCCCCGATCTCCTCGAGCGCCCGGTGTGGGTGATCGGTGCGATGTGCTCCTCGATCCTCATTCCGATCGCGCTCGAGGCAGCGGGCTGGATCGCGCCGACCTGGCGCGTCGACGACGGTGCGGTGTTCTCGACCTCCGGCGTCATGCACGTCGGCGGGGTCGCGACCCAGGTGACGTTGATCCTCGGCAACCTGGCGATGATCATCGCGATGGCGCTGATGGCGCGCTCGCTCGCGCGGCAACGCCGCGACGCGGTCCGCGATGTCGAGATTCAAGCGTGGAACCTGCGCCAGATGGTGCCGCTCGCGTCTGATCGCTCGACCTAGTTCGCCGCGTCGAGCCACACGATGTCCTCGCTCTCGCAGCCACCGGGCGTCGTCGTGGTCACGATCCGCCTGCAGTCCTCGAGGGGAATCGCGCGCCAGCCGCGCATGCGCGCGGGCTCCAGCGTGTAGGCCGGGTCGCCGAACGGGAGCGCGGTACTCGTCCGCACGAGGACGCGGGTCTCGAACTCGGAGGCCATGAACAGCGACAGGCCATCGGAGGACACGCCGCTGACGTACTCGAACAGCGGCGCGCGACCGCCGAGGCGGCGCCCGGGATGAAACGGCGCGCGGACGTCCGCGCGCACCGCCGCGTACGGGCCGTCCGGGACCTCGTCGTGCCCGTCGTCGTTGAACCGGTAGTACAGGGTGAGCCCGTCGTTCGAGAGCACCGGAAACCGCACGGTGCCTCCGTTGGCTCTCGGCGGCAGGAGATCGAGGAGCTCCGCATCGCCGGCGCGGACCAGCTGCGTGCCGCGAAGCAGCCACCGCACGAAGCCGCGGTGATCCTGCGTCGCGAGGAGCACCGACCCGCCATCCGGCGCCAGCGTGCAACAACCTTCGGCGATCTTGACGCTGGGATCGAGCTGATTCGTGAGATCGAACGTGTCGAACGTCGCGCCGTGGCGACGCGCGAGCATCAACCGATCGAGCGCGCACCGCGTGCCGGTCAGATAGAGCAGCGTGTCGCCGTCGCCGGACGCACCGAGCAGCGCCTCCTGGGACCGCTTGCCGTTGACCCCGGGCACCGGCGTCTCGATCGGGAACGCACTCGCTCGGCAGACCGAGGCGCACTTGCCGTCGCACGCGGAGTACGGACAGTTGCAGCCCGAGCGCGCATCCACCCATCGCTGCGGATCCTTCGACGGTGGCGGGGCCGGGGTGCTCGTGGCCAGGTGCAGCGCGAGCGCGACCGCGATCCCCGCCGGTACGATCGCGAGGCCACCGATCCACAACCTGCGCCGTCGCCGCTGCCCGCGCCCGAGCGCATGGACCACCGCATCCATCGATGGCCAGCGCTCCGCGGGATCCTCGCGCACCCCGCGGGCGACGATCTGGCGGACCCACGCGGGCGCGGTGCGCCCGGGCGCGGGGCTGGCCAACCCACCACTGCGGATCGCGGCGGTGCGCGCGACCAGATCGTCGACGGGGAACGGCCGCGTGCCGGCGATCACCTCGTACAGCGTGGCGCAGAACGACCATTGATCGCTGCGCGGATCGATGGCTTCGCGCGCGAGCTGTTCCGGCGCCATGTACGCCGGCGTTCCCATCAGGGTCCCGGTGCGCGTCAGCCGCGAGGTGTCGGGCACGAGCGCGTTCGTGTCGTCGCCGAGCTCGATCACGTCGTCGGCGCGCGCGAGCCCGAAGTCGGTCATCCGGGCGTGGCCATCGGTGCCGATGAGGATGTTCTCCGGCTTGACGTCGCGGTGCACGACGCCGAGCGCGTGAGCCGCGGCGAGGCCCTTCGCAGCTTCGAGCATCCGTTCGAGGCGATCCTCGAGCTTGCGCGGCGCGCCTCGCACCCAGTCGCTCAGGCTGCCGCCGTCGACGAGCTCCATCGCGATGAACGGATGCCCCTCGTGGGTGCCGACGTCGAACACCGTCACGACGTTGGGATGCGAGAGGCGAGCGAGCGTGCGAGCCTCGCGCAGCATGCGCTCGCCACCGTCGGAAGGCCCGCGCAGATCGGGGCGCAGCAGCTTCACCGCGACGCGACGCAGCAGCTCCGTGTCGACCGCGGCATAGACCAAACCCATGCCACCTGCACCGAGCTGCTCGCCGATCAGATAGCGGCCGACGAGCGTGTCACGGCGCAGCTCGAGCGTCGCCGGCCTGCGCGGCTCCGACGTCCCGTCGTCGGTGCTGCGCTCGACCAGGCCTTCGATCAGCACGTGGCAGCGTTCGCACGCCGCCGCATGGTTCGCCACCTCGGCGCGATCGCCCTCCGAGAGCGCATCTCCCAGCAGTGCGGCCAGCGTGTCTGCGTCGGGACACTCCAAGCCTCTCGTTGTACGTGGGAAGAACAAGCCTGGTCAATCTCTCCTCGCCCGACGTAGGATGAGAGAGGGATGGACAGGTCGGATCTCGAGGATGCGTTCCTCGCAGAGCTGGATGCACGTGCGCGCCCGCGGTTCGCCGACGCGTTCGCGCACGTGCTCGCGGCATTCCTCGCAGCCGCGCACGCCGCATATTCGGACGTCGTCGTCGAACCGACGAGGTTTGCCGGCGAGCTCGCGCGGCGGCTCAAGGCCGATGCGAGCCCCGAGCGACTCGCGAACGTTCGCGCCGACCACGTGTACCTCGCGGTCGCCTGCGTCGCCGGCAACGAGCTCGCGATCCGGCGGTTCGAAGCCGAGTTTCTCGACGAGGTCGATGCGTGCGCGCGCCGCATGCGCGCCCAGCCGGATCAGGCAGACGACGTGCGCAGCCACCTGCGCCGCATCCTGTTCGTCAGCGAGCCCGGCCGGCCCGCGGCGCTCGGCGAGTTTTCGGGACGTGGCGATCTGCGGAGCTACCTGCGCGTGATCGCGACGCGCGAGCTCGTCCGCGTGATCGATCGCGGGCGCCGCGAAGTGGCGATCACCGACGAGTCGTTGCTCGATCGGCTCGCGCCGGTCTCCGATCCGCGGGTCGGTCAGTTTCGCGAGACGTACCGCGCCGATGTCGATGCCGCGATGCGCAGCTCGTTGATCGGGCTGTCCGAGAGCTCGCGCTCGCTGCTTCGCTACAGCTTGCTCGACGGCTGGAGCATCGACCGGATCGCCGCGCTCTATGGCATTCATCGGGCCACGGCGGCGCGCCGGATCGCGGTCGCGCGCACCGAGCTCGGCGACGCGATCCGGATCGAGCTGTCGCGGCGGCTCGCAATCGCAGTCGACGAGGTCGACTCGGTGATCCGCCTGGTCCAGAGCCGGATCGACGCCTCGCTCGAGCGCCTGCTCGCGTGAAGAACTAGATTGATAGGCCGTGTAGCGGTGTGGTCTCATCGGGCCGGATGAGGGTGCGCGATCCGCTTCTCGCCGAGGAACGAGAAGCGCTGCTCGCCGCGAAGCGACCGCGCGTCGCGCTGCCCATCCTGACGACCGCGCGCAGCACGCTCCCGCTCGTCGCCGAGGCGCGGCCGCTCGATCGCCAGACCCGGCCGCGCCACGCGGTCTGGGAGGTCACGCTGCGCTGCGATCAGGCGTGCCGGCATTGCGGCTCGCGGGCCGGTGCCGAGCGGCCGCACGAGCTCACGACCGACGAGTGTCTCGATCTCGTTCGCCAGCTCGCCGAGCTCGGCGTCCTGGAAGTGACGCTGATCGGCGGCGAGGCGTACCTCCGGCCGGATCTCTTCGACATCATCCGCGCCATCCGCGCGCGGGGGATGCACTGCACGATGACCACCGGTGGCCGCGGCCTCGATCGCGCGCTCGCGCAGGGGCTCGCGAGCGCGGGGCTCGGTAGTGCGAGCGTCTCGATCGACGGCTCCGAGCAGACCCACGATCGCCTGCGCGCCTCGACGGGCTCGTATCGCGCCGCGCTGACCGCGATGAGGGCACTGCGCGAAGCAGGTGTCGTCCTCACCGTGAACACGCAGATCAATCGGCTGAGCCTTCCCGACCTGCCGGCCATCCTCACCATGCTCGTGGCGGAAGGTGCCGAGGCCTGGCAGGTCATGCTCACCGTCGCGATGGGGCGCGCCGCCGACGAGCCGGAGGTCCTGCTCCAGCCGTACGACCTGCTCGATCTGTTTCCGCTCGTCGACGCGCTCGTCGCACGCTGCCAGGAGCACGGCGTGCGGTTCTATCCCGGCAACAACCTCGGCTACTTCGGTCCGTACGAGAGCCGCCTTCGCGGAACGCTGCCGCGCGGTCACGGCGGGTCGTGTTCGGCGGGGCGCACCACGCTCGGCATCGAGTCGGACGGTCTCGTGAAGGGCTGCCCGTCCCTCCCGTCGGCGGCGTGGGGTGGAGGAACGATCCGCGATCACGCGCTCGCCGATCTGTGGGAGCGCTCGTCCGCGCTGCGCTACACCCGCGATCGCACGGTCGAGGATCTGAGCGGGTTCTGCCGCACCTGCTACTACGCCGACACGTGCCGGGCCGGATGTACCTGGACCGCCTCGGTCCTGTTCGGCCGCCCCGGCGACAATCCCTACTGTCACCATCGCGCACTCGAGCGCGATCGCGAAGGCTTGCGCGAACGCCTCGTCCTGCGCGAGCCTGCTCCCGGCGAGCCGTTCGATCACGGAATGTTCGAGCTGATCGTCGAACCCGCACCGAGAAACGGAAGCTCATGACCCAGCTCGAGCCCTGTCCGAATTGCCATCGCCACGTCGTGGTCAGCGAGACCGCGTGTCCTTTCTGCGCGGCCTCGCTCGCGGAGGTATTCGCAGCTCGCGCGCCGCGCGTCGGCCCGCGAGCGCGGCTCGGGCGTGCTGCCGTGTTCGCGTTCGGCGTCGTGGCGACGACCCAGGTCGCCTGCGGGGACAACACGAAAGGCAGTCCCTCGCCGGACGCCGCCAGTATCCCCGTCGACGCCGGCGACCCCGATGGCGGAGCCGTTCCGATCTACGCCGCCGCACCGACCAAGGATCCAAACACTCCGTCGCGAGGCTAGAGCGCCGGCCGATCGCCTGGATCGGCGTACCACACCCCCCGCGCAGCCTCGAGCGCGAGCGCCGCGCGGAACACCGACGCATCGTCGTAGGGGCGGCCGACGAGCTGCACGCCGGTCGGAATGTTCGACCTCGAACGACCACTCGGCAGGCTCAGCACCGGTAGCGTCGAGAGCATGTTGAAGGGATACGTGAGCACCCAGCCGCGATGACCGGGCACGCGCACGCCGGCGATCTCGATCGTGTCGGTGAGCGGAGAGTGCTCCGCGGGAAGCGCGGGGACCGCAGTCGTCGGGCACAGGAACAGATCGACACGGGCGAGGATCGGACCGAGGGTCCTGAACATCTCGGCGCGCACCTCGTGCGTATCGAACAGCGCCCGCCCCGAAACGGTCATGCCCGTCTCGATCGCGTGAACTGCATAGTCGGTGAGGAGGTCGCGCTGCGTCGGCAACAGCATCCACGAGGCCGACGCATCGGCGGCGGCGTGATGCAGCTCGAACGCTTCGCGGATTCGATCGGTCCAGTCGAGCTCCACCTCCTCGATCGTGCAGCCCAGCCCGCGCAAGAGGTCGAGCATGTCGCGCGTCGCTACGACGACCTCCGGATCGATGGTCTTGTGGCCGAGGTCCATCGAGAACCCCACGCGCCAGCCAGCGAGGCCGGCCTGCGCGGAGGAGATCTCGAACCGGTCCGGAAGGGACATCGGATCGGCCGACGAAGGCCCGGCCATCACGTTCTGCATCGCGATGGCGTCGTGCACCGTGCGTGCGAGCGGGCCGAAGTGCGAGAACGGGTCGAGGCTATCGCCGGGATTGCGGCCGCGGGGCGGCTTGTAGCCGACCACGCCACAGCACGAGGCCGGGATCCGGATCGAGCCCCCGTAGTCCGATCCATCCGCGAGCGTGACGAGACCGGCGGCGAGCGCCGCGCCGGCACCGCCCGAGGAACCGCCCGGCGTGTACGCGAGATTCCACGGATTCCGGGTCACGCCCCACAACCGAGAATGCGTCACGGTCGCGAGGCCGAGCTCCGGTGAGGTCGTGCGCGCGAACAAGATCGCACCCGCCTGGAGCAGCCGCTCGACGGTCGTCAGCGTGGATTCGTCGCGGTTGTCGCGAAACACGATCGAGCCGTGCGTCGTGATCTCCCCTGCGATCGGGTGCAGATCCTTGACCACGAGCGGGATCCCTTCGAGAGGTCGAGCGGTCCCCACGAGATAGCGCGCCTCGGCGCGACGAGCGTCCTCGAGTGCCCGCTCGGGGAAGTACCGGGTAAAGGCATTGACCGCGGGACCGATCGCCTCGGTGCGGGCGATCAGCGCGCGCACCAGTTCGACCGGAGAGAGACGGCGTGTGCGAAAGCGCGCGAGCGCTTCGACGGCAGACAGAAAATGCAGATCGTTCGACATGACCGAGCTCCTGACGAGAGCGTTGCGAGATTGCGGAGTCAGCTGCGCTTGTTCAGCGCGGGCACGGAGGTGCGAAGACTCGAGCAGTCGCGGTCACGGTCACAACGTAGGCTACTATCGCCCGCATGGCGATGAAAGAAACCGAGGGGTCGCTGCGCGGCTATTTCCTGCTCGCGGGCGCGGTCAGCGTCCTGCTCGCGCTCAGGGACATCTCCGTCGTCGGCAAGCTCGACCTCTCGAGCGTGACCGTCGGCCAGAAAGCGGCGCTCTACATCCCGATCGTGACCCGGCTCCTCCTCGGATGCGGGTTCGTGATCGCGGGCCTCAAGCTGAAGTTCGCGCTCCTCACGGGCGCGACGTGGATCAAGAAGCTGCTGGTCGCATCGGGCGCGATGCTGTTCATCAATGGTGCACTGGTCACCGCAGAGCTCGGTACCGACGCCAGGCAAGCCGGCATCATCGGCGCGGTGATCGGCGTCGCGATCACGATCTACTTGTATCGCAGCGTCGCGCGCCTCGCCGCAGAGGCCGCGGCCAAGGCCGGCATCGCGCCACCGCCGCCGCAGGCCAAGATCGTCTAGCGCTACATTCGCTCGGGCACCGAGATCCCGAGCAGTCCGAGGCCGCAGGACAACGTGCGTGCCGTGAGACGCGTCAACGCGAGTCGCGCGTCGCGGATCGCCGGTTCGGCCTTCAGGATCGGACAGGCGTCGTAGAACGACGTGAACGCCTGCGCGAGCGTGTAGACGTAGTTGACGAGGCGATGCGGTTCGAGGGTTCGCTCGACATCGCGAACGATCGCGCCGAACCCGAGCAGCTCCAGCACGAGCTCGTGCTCTGCCGGTTCCGCGATCGCGATCGTGGCGCCGGCTGGAACGCCATCGCTCTTGCGCAGCACCGACTGCGCGCGCGCGTACGCGTACTGGCAGTAGCCGGCCGTATTTCCGTCGAACGAGACCATCCGCTCGAGGTCGAAGACGTAGTCCTTCACGCGATCGCTGGAGAGATCCGCGTACTTGATCGCTCCGACCCCGACGATGCGCGCGATCTCCTCGAGCGTTGCCTCGTCGAGCTCCTTCGCCTCTTTCGCCTTCTCGCGCGCGATGATCCCGGCGCGGTCGATCGCCTCGTCGATCACGTCCACGAGGCGCACGGTGTCACCGGAGCGGCTCTTGAACATGCGCTTGTCCGTACCGAGCACGGAGCCGAAGGAGATGTGTTCCGCGCGGGCCGGCGGACGGAGCCAGGCGAGCTCGGTGGCAACCTTGAAGATCATCGAGAGGTGGTGCGCCTGCGGGGAACCGACGACATAGAGAATTCGGGTCGCGCGAAGCTCCTCGAGACGATAGCGAATGGCTGCGAGATCCGTGACCCCGTAACCAAAGCCGCCGTCGCTCTTCCGGACGATGAGGCCGAGCGGCGCACCTTCGCGATTGACGAAGCCCGCCGGGAATGCGCAGAGCGCACCATCGCTGATGCGGGCGTAGCCGAGTGCTTCGAGCTCGGCCGCGAGTGGCGCGAGCCGCTCGTTGTAGAAGCTCTCGCCCGCGATGTCGCCGTGCTCGAGCATCACGCCGAGCTTCTCGTAGACCGCCTCGAAGTAGCGCGTCGATAGATCGACGAGCAGGCGCCACTGCTTCAGCGTTTGCTCGTCACCCGCCTGGAGCGCGACGACGCGCTGTCGCGAGCGTTCGGCGAACGATTCGTCCTCGTTGAACTTCTTGGCCGCGGCCTTGTAGAACACGGCCAGCTCGCCGATCCCGAGCTCCGCCTCCGCTTGGGCTTCCCCGAGGTCGACGAGGTGCTCGATCAGCATGCCAAATGGCGTGCCCCAGTCGCCGATGTGATTCTGGCGGATCACCGTGTGGCCCCGCCAGACGAGGAGCCTCGCGAGGGCATCGCCGATCACCGTGCTGCGGAGATGCCCGACATGCATCTCCTTCGCGACGTTGGGGTGCGAGTAGTCGATGACGACGCGCTCGGGCGCCTCGGCCAGCGGAACACCGAGGCGGTCATCCGCAGCGGCAGCGGCCGCAGCGGTGGCGAGCCAATCGGTGCGCAGCGAAATATTCAAGAAGCCGGGGCTCGCGACTTCGATCCGCGCGATGACGTCATTCGCTGGAATCGCGGCGACGATCGCGTCCGCGATCGTTTTCGGCGGACGCTTCGCGACGCGCGCCAGCCTCATCGCGAGGTCGGCCTGCAGGTCTGCGCGATCCGAGCGTCGCACCTGCGGATCCGTCTCCGCGTATTCGTTCCCGAGGGCGAGGGTGACAGCCGTGCGCACCAGCGCACTGACGGCATCGATAGGATCAACGTGCTGCATGGGATGGGGTGAGTTGACACGCATTCTTAGCGCACGCTCACGATAGAGTGAACCGATGGCGCTCGATCCTCTGCAGTGTCCTGCGTGCGCCGCACCCGTTCCGCTCGTCGCGGGCGATCACGGCACCTGTCCTGCCTGCGGAGCGTCGTATCCGATTCCGAGCACGTACCAGGCGCTGCGCGATGAAGCGAACGCGAATGCGCGCAAGCCGGAGGCGCTGGCCCTCGCGAAGGCGCTCGGCAAGCCGCCACCGGTCGCGATCCGCGCCTTCGCGATGTTCTCGTCGGCGTGGTTCGTGATGATCGGTCTCGGCTTCTGGATCGCGGGCGGGATCGCGCTCGGCGTCAGTGCGATGCCGCGGATCGGCCGTGTCTTCTTTCACGTCAACACCTACGACGTGCTGAGCGAGGCGCGCCAGATGCAGCTGATGCTGATGGTTCCGATCGGCACGCTCGTGATCGGCTTCACGCTGTCGAGCTGGGCCCGTAAGCGCGGCATCGTTCGCGGTGGGTTGCAGGCGGCGCTTGCCTCGACACCGCCGGCTCGTCCGGGTGGGCCGAAGACCTGTCATCGCTGCGCGGCGCCGCTCGCGCCGGAGCCCGGCTCGCTGACGGCCCGGTGCGCGTACTGCCAGGCCGACAACCTCGTCGAGATGCCGCAGGACTGGGTCGACGGGATGCGCGCGCAGGCCAAGAAGCTCGTGAAGGAAGTCGACAAGGCCGAGAAGGCGTGGACGCACGAGCGGCGCGCGTTGCGCCGCGGCCTGATCCTCCGCTTCACGTTGTGGACCGTGTTCTTGCTGTTGCCGATCTGGTTCATCTTCGGCGCGGTCGCCGGCAGCAACACGCTGTTCGCGGACCTCGCCTACGAGCACCCCACCAACCCGCCGACCGAGCTGCCGTCGTGGCGAGACGAGGTGAGCAAGGCGCGGAGCGTCGATCTGTTCGCGTGCGCGGGGCCGGACGACGGCTTCAAGTACAAGCCGAGCTGCGACCGCGGGCGCTGCGCGATCTACGTGCTGGTCCCGCTGCGCCACGACGAAGTCGTCCGCCACCACGCGCCGGACCTCCCGGCCGGCTCGGTCGCCGACCTCCAGATGCACGACGAGCGCTGGCTCGACGATGGCTGGCTCACCGTCGCGAGTGCGCCGCTGTCACCGGATCGCGATGCCGTGACCCGCGCGCCCTACTCCGGCTGGTATCGCTTGCGCGTCACCGTGCCGGGTGAGGATCGCGCGTACCACCGATACTGCGCGACGGTGAAGTAGGCGAGCACGCGCGATCAGCCGTGCGAGGGAAGCGTGCTACCGGCGAACGCTTCGAGGAGCTTCGCGAACGAATCGAACGAAGGCCCCTCGCTGCTGTTCGCGATGGTCTCGTCCTTGGTCTCACCGAGTTGCCCATCGACACCGAGGATGATCCGGTAACCGTCGTCGACGCGAGCCAGGAAGTACGGCTCGCCGCCGCCGGTCCGCATCACGACGACGCAGTCCTGCGTGCGGAGCGTCAGCCCGGGCTCGCAGCGCTCGTGCTCCTCGCGCATGCTCGCCACGTTCAACAGGTAGATGTCGTTGACATGCACCTCCGCACTCGGGGCGTGGCTCTCATAGAACGCGATCACGTCATCGGGCAGATCGAGCGACTTCAGGTACGCGAGGTCGCTGGCACTCAGCGCCTCGACATCATATGCATCGGCGGAAGCTCGGATCTCGTCGACGATCGTGGCGTAGCTCGGGGTGGGCATCGGGGCCGCGAATCTATGCCGTCGTGTTGCGGGCTGCAACGGCACCGCGCCTCGTGGCTTCGCTCGAGGAGGCAAGATTCGGGACGTCGATGCTCATCGACACGGTCGTCATGTCGCCGACTCTACTTCGAGACGGCCGCGTATGCTCCGGCGCGTGAACCTCGCCGCGATCGATCTGAACTTGCTGGTGGCGCTCGACGCGCTGCTGCGCGAGGAGAACGTCACCATCGCAGGTCAGCGGATCGGCCTCAGCCAGCCCGCGACGAGCCACGCGCTGGCGAGGCTGCGCGAGTTGCTGGGTGACGAGCTCCTCGTGCGTACGGGTCGGCGCATGCACCGCACCGCGCTCGGCCACCAGATGATGCCGACCGTGCACCGCCTGATCGGCGAGCTCGAGGCGACGTTGCTGCCGAGACGCGACTTCGAGCCGTCGACCAGCCAGCGCCGGTTTCGCATCACCGCGAACGACCACGCCGGTGCGGTCGTGCTGCCGGCGCTCTTCGAGCGGGTGCGCGCCGCGGCTCCCGGCGTCCAGCTCGACGTCCTGCCGCAAGCCGGCGCGCCTCCGGACCAGCTCGCGACGGGCGAGCTCGAAGCCGCGATCGGCACCTTCCTCGGCGTGACCCCGCCGCTCGTCGAGCGCGTGCTGTTCCGCGAGGGGTTCGCGTGCGTGATGCGCCGCGATCATCCGAGGGGGCGCCTGACCTTGCGCAGCTATCTCGAGCTCGATCACCTGGTGATCGCGAGTCCCGGCTACGGACCGGGGGTGGTCGATGTCGCGCTCGACGCGCGTGGCCTCGCGCGGCGGGTGGCGATGCGCGTGCCGCACTTCCTCGTCGCGCCCGCGATCGTCGCGCGCACCGACCTCGTGCTGACGTTGCCGCGCCGCGTGCTGGCCGTCGCCGGTGAGCGGCGGTTGCGCGTGAGCAAGCCGCCGCTCCCCCTGTCCGAGTTCGCGGTGCAGGTGGTCTGGCATCGCCGCAGCGACGGCGACGCCGGTGCGACGTGGTTGCGCGAGCAGATCATCGCGTGCGCTCGCTCGCTGTGACATTCGCGGCGCGAATCGATCCATCGCGACGTTCGATTGGTGCGCCCGGGCCCGCCGCCCCACGGTGGTGGCATGCAGACCCCGAACATTCTCCGCATCCGCGGCACGGTCATGGACGTCAACTCGTACCTGATCGAGACCGCGGACTCGATCGTCGTCGTCGACGGCATGCTGACCCTGAGTGACGCGCGCGCCGTTCGCGCGCACATTGCCGAACGCGGCAAGCCGCTGCGCGGGTTGATCGTCACCCACGCCCACCCCGACCACTACGCCGGTGCCGGCGAGATCCTGCGCGGCCACGACGTGCCTTATCTGGCGACGGCCTCGGTCGCCGCCGTCATCGCCCGAGACGATTCCATCAAGGACCGCATCGTCGGTCCGATGATGGGCGCCGAGTGGCCAGCGACGCGCCGCTTCCCGACCGCGATCAGCGCCGCGACGGTGACGCTCGGCGACGTCGCGTTCACCGTGCGCGAGGTCGGCCCGGGCGAGTCGCCGGCGGACAGCGTGTGGCAGCTCGACGATCGCCACCTGTTCGTCGGCGACCTCGTCTACAACGGCATGCATGCGTACCTCGCCGACGGGCATCACGCGGCATGGCTGGCGATCCTCGATCAGCTGAACGCCACGATCGATCCCGACGCGACGTTGTACGTTGGCCACGGCCAGCCAGGGGGTCGCGCGCTGCTGGCGGCGCAGCGTCGCTACGTCGTGGCTTTCGTCGAAGCCGTGGCGAAGCATCGCGATCGCGCGCCGGACGAGCGCCGCGCCGCGGTCGTTGCGGAGATGCAACGACTCTTGCCCGTCGACGATCTCCGGTTCCTGATGGAGCTGAGCGTCGATCCTGTCGCGGCGGCTTCGACCTAGAGCCGCGGACAGTAGAGGACGACGTGCTCTTCGGAGATCGCGTCGAGGCCAAGTCCGAGCGACCAGATCTGTGAAGAATACCGAGCCGCTGCCTCCATCGACTCGCAACACGACGACGACGATCGCAGAGCGGGTCGCCGGATCCCGCGACCTCTGCTCGTGCTGTGGAGCGAGTCCGGTCCGCTCGGAGTTTGGTATGCCGATGCAGGCGGGCCGCTCGCCGTGTTCAGGGCCAAGCGCTTCCGGCCGGCCACTTCTTTCCCGAGGAGCTTCCGGACGTCACGGCGCAAATCCTCGGCGACTTCTTCGCGCGCGCCACGCGCTGAGCGCACGGCGAAATTGCGAGCGTCGATCGTCGTGGGTTCGAGTGACCTCAGTGCTGCGCGCGAGCATCAACGTCCGTCAACGTAGGTAGAGCGCCTACCCACGCGTATGCATCGGTACGCTTTTCGATACAGATTTGTCGCGAATCCGTAATCAAGCTCGCATTGGAGAGCTTCAGATTCGTCCTGAATTCGACATCCACTTGCTTTTGGCGCCGAATCTCTCTCACAACTTCTGACTGCGCGAGCGTATAGTCCGCGCGCGGAGGAGCCCCGATGAGAGTTCTAGCGCTTAGTTTTGTCGCGCTCGCGGCATGTGGCAGCAGTCATCGAACCAGCGACGCCGGTGATGGCAGCGGCAGCAACGGTCCTCATAACCTGGTCAGTTTGTCGGTGAACCCGACAAACCCGATCATCGAGGTCGATCTCAACACGCCAGGCATGTTGCCGCTCGCGGCCGTCGCCAACTTCTCCGACGGAACGACGGAAGATGTCTCCGCACAGACGACCTGGGACGTCGAAAATCCGGCGGTCGGCTCGCTCGTGAATTCGGTGCTGCACACCCCCGCGTTCCCGACCTCGACCGCCGTCGTGTCGAGGATCAACGCGAGCTACATGAGCCTCCACGGCGTCGCGCAGGTCACCGTCGTCGCGTATCGCCGTAGCGGTTCGCAGCAGGACTTCTTCTTCGTCCTTCCTTATCAGGATCCCGGCGGCAACCAGACCAAGCCGCTCGACTTCACGACCGCGATCCCGGGCCTCGACGTGTTCTTCAACATGGACACGACGGGCTCGATGGGCGGCGAGATCAACGCGCTCGAGACCGCGATCAACACCGTGATCACGCCCGGCATCCATACGCTCGTGAGCGACAGCCAGTTCGGCGTGGGGTCGATGCAAGACTTTCCCCTCGACAACCACGGAAGTCCGAATTGCGGCACGCCGCCATCGGATCAACCGTTCCAGCTGCTCCAGCCGATCACGGACAACCTGGCCGATGTCGCCGCCGGCGTGAACGCGCTGTCGAACAGCTTCGGCAACCCCATCGGCTGCGGCAACGACCTGCCCGAGTCCGGCATCGAGTCGATCTACCAGGTCGCGACCGGCGACGGCCTCACCGGCCCGGCTCCGACCTTCGTTCCGGCGAACCACACGGGCCGCGGCGGGGTCGGCTTCCGGACGGGCACGCTGCCGGTCGTCGTCTCGATCACCGACGCCGTCAGCCACGGTGTCGGCGAGGTCGCCACGTGCGGCGGCGAGTCGGTCACGTTGGAACCCGAGTTCACCCCGTTCGCTCATAGCCGCGCGCAGACCAAGGGCGCCCTCAACGCGATCTGCGGACGCTCGGTCGGCATCGCGCCGACCGGTGGCTTCGGCTGCGACGGCGTCGAATTCCTCGAGTACCTCTCGACGTCGACCGGCGCCCGCGTGCCGCCGAACGCGTGGGACCTCGGTGGTCGCCCGCCCGGCTGCGCCGCGGGGCAATGCTGCACGAACTTCAACGGCTCCGGTCGCGCACCCGACGCGGACGGTCTGTGCCCGCTCGTGTTCCTGGTCCAGACCAGTGGCGCCGGCGTCACCGACAGCATCGTCACCGGCATCCAGATGCTGACCCGGTTCGCGACCTTCACGGTCCCGACCGAGTACGAGGGTGTCACGACCGACGTCAACGGCAATCCGCTGCCGGCGCCGCACACCACGGCCGACTTCTTGCGCTCGATCGTCCCCGAGACCTACCTGCTGCCGCCACCGCCGCCGCTGGTACCGGCCCCGAGCTTCGACGGCCAGGAGTTCTTCAACGTCACGCCCGGAACGATCGTCACGTTCTCGGTCGCGGCCTACAACGACTTCATCGTCCAGACTGAAGATGCGCAGATCTTCCGCGCGACGATCCGCGTGACCGCCGGCAGCAGTTGCACGATCACGCTCGATCAGCGCGACGTGCTCATTCTGGTGCCGCCGATCCCGGTCGTCGTCCAGTGAGGGTGTTCATGACCCGGTTAGCTTTTCTTCTTCTCGTAGCGACGGGCATCGCCGCCTGCGGCGACAACCACGCGAACGAGCCGCCGAATGGCGAGTGCAACGACGGCATCGACAACGATGGCGATGGCCTCATCGACTATCCGCTCGATCCGGGTTGCGCCGATCTCTACGACACCAGCGAGGGCACCTCAGCGTTGCCCGCGTGTAGCGACGGCATCGATAACGACGGCGACGGCAAGGTCGACTTTCCCGACGACCCGGGCTGCACGTCACCGAATCAGGACACCGAGACCGATGACTGTCCGGACGGCCCGAACTGCCCGGAGTGCTCGAACGGCAGGGACGACGACGGCAATCACCTGATCGATTATCCATCAGACCAGGGTTGCGACTCCGCAGCCGACTCGAAGGAGAGCTCCGACGATCCGCACGCGTGCGGCGACTTGGTGGTGATCAAGGATCTCCCACCGTCGCACGAGGATACGTTCGTCCTCGACAACACGTCCACGATCAGCACCCGGTCGCCGTGCGGCGGTGGCAACGGCGTTCCGGCCGTGGCGTATCGCTTTCGCACCGACCACGCGGTCGTGATCACGGCGACCACCTTGGATCCGGTCACGACGGTCGACAACACGGTCGTCGATATCCGCGGATCGATGTGCATGGACTTGAACGCCGAGATCGCATGTAACGACAACATCGCGCCGAACAACTTGCTCTCGACCGCGTCGGCAGGGCTCATCGCCGGCACGTACTACATCATCGTTGAGGGCCAGAACACGATGGTCACGGGCACGGTCCATCTCAAGGTCGAGGAGAGCTCCGGCATCGGGGTGTCCTGTACCGGGCCGCAGGACTGCGGCCCCGGGCTCGTCTGCCGGATCGCACAAGGCGACACCGTGACGACGTGCCAGCCGCCGGTGTGCCGAGACGGCGTCGACGACGATGGCGACGGCAAGCTCGACTTCCCCGATGACCCGGGCTGCGCCAGCCCCGACGACAACGACGAGACCGACGACTGCCCGAGCGGCCCGAACTGTCCGAAGTGCGCCAACGGCATCGACGACGACGGCGATACGCTGATCGACTACCCGAACGATCCGGGGTGCTCCGCTGCCGCGACCGACACCGAGTCCTGTGACGGCGAGCGCGATCCGATCACCGCGATCACGGGGCCGCTCACGCTCGGCACGCTGGTGGGTTCGCACGATGATCAGAACCCGACCTGCACGACGCAGACGGGAGGCTTCGATGTCCTCCTCGCAGTGACCGTACCGGCGCTGACGTCGCTCCACGTCGACGATCACGGCTCGTCGCTCAGCGACACCACGATGTCGCTCCTGCCGTCGACCTGCGGGCCGCCGGTCATCGCGTGCAACGACGACGACGGCGCCAGCCTGCTGAGCGCGATCGATACCGGCCCCCTCGCCGCAGGCACGTATCTCGTCGTGGTCGACGGATACAACGGCGGCGTCACGCCGGGACCGTTCAAGGTCAACTTCTCCGGCACGCTCACGGCGGGTGCGGCCTGCGATGCCGCGAACACGATGGGTGGCGCGCTGACGTGCCCGACCGGCACCTCGTGCGCCGACGATCCGCTGAATCCCGGCACGCTGATCTGTCTCGGCCCGCCGTGTCACGACGGCCGCGACAACGACGGCGACGGCAAGATCGACTATCCGAACGACCCGGGTTGCGACGCCCCCGACGACACCGACGAGACCGATGACTGCCCGAACGGCCCGAACTGTCCGAAGTGCGCCAACGGCATCGACGACGACGGCGACGGCGCGACCGACTACCCGGCCGACCCGAGCTGCACGGCGGCGTCCGGAGGCAGCGAGGCATGCAACGGCGAGGAGGATCCGATCGGCACGATCACCGGCCCGATCACGAACGGGACGCTGATCGGCGCCCACGACGATCACCAGCCCTCGTGCAATTTCAACTCGGGTACCCCCGACGTGATGTTCACGTTGAACCTACCGGTGGCGCTCGCGCATCTGCACATGGACACGAACGATTCGGTGATGGACGACACCGTGCTTTCAGTCATGGGCGCGACGTGCTCGGAACCGAGCCTCGCGTGTGATGACGACAGCGGTGATGGATTCCGTAGCCTCCTCGACATGGCGAACGTTCCGGCCGGATCGTATGTGATCGCTGTCGACTCCTACAGCAGCTTCACCACGCTCAACACGTTCGTGGTGAACTTCAGCGGCGAGTTCGCGCTGGGCCAGAGCTGCGAGAACACGATGGGCGGCGCGCTGAGTTGCCCGACGGGCACGGCCTGCATGGGTACGCCGGGTGCGCGCACGTGCGTGGGCGCGTTCGCGTGCAACAACGGCGTCGACAACGACGGCGACGGCAAGATCGACTACCCGAACGACCCGGGCTGCGCGTCGCCGACCGACGACGACGAGTCCGATGACTGCCCGCTCGGCCCGAACTGCCCGGCGTGCGCCAACGGCCTCGACGACGACGGCGACGGCCACATCGATTATCCGGCCGATCCTGGATGCAAGGCGGCTTCGGGGCTCGTCGAGAGCTGCGATGCCGAGGCGGATCCGATCTTCCAGATCACGGGCCCGGTCACGAACGGAGACCTGACGGGGGCACACGACAACGACACGCCACCGTCGACCTGCACGTTCGGCTTCAACGGGGTCGACAACATGCTCCTCCTGAGCGTGCCGACACTCGCGTCGCTCCACGTCGACACGTTCGGCTCGCCGATCTTCGACACCGTGCTGTCGATCCTGCCGTCCACATGTGCCGAGCCGGCCCTCGCGTGCAATGACAACGCGAACACGGCGACCAACCTGAGCTCGATCGATATGGCTGCGCTCACGGGTGGGACCTACGTCGTGGCCGTCGCGGTGCCGTACAGCTTCTCGACCACCGGACCGTACACGGTCAACGTGTCGGGCCAGATCGCGACCGGGGCGGCGTGCGATGCCGCGCACAACCTCGGTGGCGCATTGACCTGTGTGATCGGCACGACCTGCACCGCCGGCACCTGCCAGCCGTGAAAGGAGAATTCATGACTCGCACGCTCCTCCTCATCGCGTTCGCAATCGTGGCGTTCTCGCCACCGGCGTTTGCCGACGATCCGCCGACTCCGGAACAGATCGACGCCGCCCACCAGGCATACAACGACGGCAAGGCGCTCCACGACAAGGGCAACTTCGTCGGCGCCGTGGAGAAGTTCAAGCAGTCGTACGAGCTGTCCAAGAACCCGCTGCTCCTCTACAACATCGCGCTCACGATGGAGGAGGCCGGTGGCAAGGACCTGGCGCTGCTCTACTACCGCAAGTTCATGACCGACGCGCCGGCGAACGCCGACCAGCGCCCGGCGGCGGCCGAGCGGATCAAGGTCCTCGAGAAGGAGCTCGGGAGCCACGAGCCCGCCGCACCGAAGAAGAACCTGCACGAGGTCAAGCCGACCGGCACGTACGGCCCGGCCGACTTCGAGCACCACCCCGTCGAGGAAGCGCCGCCTGGACAGCCGCTCGATCTCACGGCGTCGGTGCCCGACGACTCCGGCTTCAAGGTCACGCTGTTCTATCGCAACGCGGGCGAGGGCGAGTTCAACGCGGTGCCGATGCGGTGGCGCTACAAGGAGCTGATCGCGCGGATCCCGGCGAAGCAGCTGACGAGCGGCACGCTCCAGTACTACCTCGAGGTCCGCGACCGCGACGGCACGTTGGTGACCCGCGCTGGCAAGTCCGTCACGCCGAACCTCGTCACGATCGACCCGCAGGCGAAGCCGCGGTTCTACCCGGACCTGAACGACGACACCGACACGAGTCGGCCCACGAGCAGTGGGGCGGACGAGGACCCGTTGCATCCGCACGCGACCTCGGACAAGCCAACGGTGGTGTACATCGCGCCCGAGGTGACGTTCGACAAGCACGACGGTGTGTTCGACGTCGGCTCGAAGAAGTACAACGCCATCAAGTGGACCGCGACCGCGAGTGCGGCGGCGTTGCTCGGGGTCTCGGTGGTGTTCTATGTACGCGCCCATAACGCGGCGAGCGCGCTCGCGGACGACTCGCGGCAATGCGGCGCCCCACCGTGCCGCGTGTTCGACTCGACGTACGATGCCGACCTGGAGTCTCGCGGCCGGAGCGACGAGACGGTGTTCGGCTGGACGCTCGGGTTCGGCCTCGCGGCGGCAGCGGTCGCCACCTGGTACTGGCACGGAGACGTGATCGCTCCTCGCGGCGAGGAGCTCAAGGCCAGCACCAAGCCACCCAAATCCACGACCGCCTGGCGGGTCACCCCGGCGATCGAT
>Ga0307509_10001063_pt1 | contig 47002 bp, 45 predicted proteins | sample 10_EM_MG_FD_202245 | JGI IMG/M metagenome (GOLD analysis project Ga0307509, IMG submission 202245) | Populus trichocarpa ectomycorrhiza microbial communities from riparian zone in the Pacific Northwest, United States - 10_EM | ecosystem: Host-associated > Plants > Roots > Unclassified | place... | reverse complement strand
CAAATGCTCTAAGCGAGGTAGAGCAAGTGCGGGGTAGGGAGAGGAAACATCATCAAAGAAGACGAAATCCATCACCCAGAGTGAAGAAAGCCCAAAGGGATAAGCCTAAGGGGAGGGAAGTGTAGAGCAGGTATGACTCCACCCCCTAGAGCGAGCTCATGGCGGGGGGTGGAGAAAAGAAAAGTGGTGATAATCTCATGGTGTTGAGATTTCAATCGCCGGGTGTGTAGAGGAGACGGAGGATGGCCCTGTTGAGACGTTGTAGCATATGATTTGAAGTATCATACAAGAATAACTACAACAGGGGTCGATCGAGGCAGGGCGCAGAGGGGAAATATCGTTTTCTTGAGTTCTCCCCCCGTGAAATTTGTGACGCTCTCTTTTTTCTTCCTTTCTTCCCTCTCCTGCTTTTTCTAGGTTTTTCCTCTTTGTCATGGGTTCCAAGCAATATTTCTTCTCTTCTCCGAACTGACGTAGCGGTCGGAGTAGTTCTAGCTAGCTTAGGTCACGGCGGTCGTTCTATTTTCCATATATTTGGTCTTTCTAAAAGATACTGGTAGTTGTGGTGCTAGAAGCCCTGGAGGAGAGTGTATAACCTCCTCCCTACTTTGATTATTTTCTTTAATTAGCAGAAGACAGACAATCAGAGTCTTTTGAAGTTTAGGACCATAATAACCATAATACTCGTACAAAAGCCACCCAGGGTCAGCGGAGTTACACAATTTCCCCTTATCGCTTCTAGAATAATAAATGGAATAGGAACGCTAAAGGAGTTTTATGGTAGAGTTACGGTTGGTGGTTATTAAGTCTTAGCTTGCTGTCTCTCGGAACATATTATATGCCCTATTCTTGACAAGTTTAAGGATGATGTGAGTAGCAAAGCCAGTAAATTTATACCCCCGGGATTGCTCAACCCTTACTCAACTTGGTAAAACAAGCTATACCTCTGCTCCAGAATTATTCCGAGAGCTAAATGCTGAATGCGGTGGTGTTGGAGTTGATGACGCTGTACAAGTAAATGTGTGAGGCTTCCCAGCTACTTGTATTGAAGGACATTCGCGACTACTGCAGTTTAATGCACACCACGTGTGGCCACCAGCCTGGCGGTCTAACGACTAACCTACACACCAGAATGAGGTGGCCTTCCAGACCCTGAGCGCTTTGGCCAAGCTGACACCCATCGAGCGTCTTGGGTCTATTACCAGTAGTAGCACTATGCCTTCCAGTCCCCAAATTTGATGAAATACCCCCATGAGCATGGCTCATACCTCTCTAGCTAGCCTCTCCCTTAAGGTCCCAAAATGCCAACCATGTTACCATAGCGAGTTTTGGCCCATCCATCTATGGCGAATGTGGTTGAATCAAACTTCAGAAAAATAGTCCGTCCGCCGATAAAAATAAGGCATACTACACCATTTCTACACCGGCGCGATACCACTGCTGACATCTGGCATTACTAAACTGCCCGGATCCAGTAATAGCTCTCTGAATTCACTTTTTTTCGGCCACTATTTTGTATTACCGGAGAATCTGGCAAACCGGAACTCAGGAAAACAGGTCCATAACCCGGTTCAGCGAGGGGTTTCTCCGGTGGATGGCCATCTCCAGTTGCCTCGATTCTTAGCAAGTCATCCCGTATGCTTTTCCACCGGGCTCAGAGACCACAGGCCCACCTACTGCCATTTAGGAGTCCATAGTATATAAGAATACTCATCCCCCAACCACCTATCTTCCATCGCACACCACAGCATCCACTCCTTCCTCGCTCGGTTCTTAGCCATCACTAAAAAGAACCCGGCTGTTCACTCACTTCTTCACACCAGAGTTGATCTCGGTACATTGTTTGAGATTCGCAGGTGGCTAGCTTCATTGCCTCCCTCTTCTCCCCCACCTTCCCTTCTTTCCATATCTCGGTGGAAAACACCATTTCCCGTTAGAGGAAGCTCCACATAATCACTCAAAATGCTCGCTCATAACGAAATTGTGGCTATTCTCCTAGCCTTCATTGCTGCTTCAGCCATTGCCGCCCCCACAATGCGTATCCCGGCCGACGAACTTGTAAGGCGGGAGGAGGTCCCGAAGGGAGGGTAGGTCGATATCTCTTCCCCAACATCACCGCAATCCATTCCATATCGACGAAGTCTGCTGTTTACTGCTGCCCCCCCGGAGTGATGATGCTGACAAACTTGTCGATAGCGAGTTCGGAGATGAACCATTTGTAAGAGTGGACACTGCAAAACCCCTCGTTAAACGCACGTGCAGTGGAAGTGGCAGTGGTGCCGGCGCTGGCAGCAAACCCGGTACCGGTGCCAGTGGTGCCGGTAGTAAATCCGGTACCGGCGCCAGTGGTGCTGGTAGTAAATCCGGTACCGGTGCCAATAGTGCCGGTAGTAAATCCGGTACCGGTGCCAATAGTGCCGGTAGTAAATCCGGTACCGGTGCCAATGGTGCAGGTAGTAAATCCGGTACAGGTGCCAGTGGTGCTGGTAGTAAATCCGGTACCGGTGCCAATAGTGCCGGTAGTAAATCCGGTACCGGTGCCAATGGTGCCGGTAGTAAATCCGGTACCGGTGCCAGTGGTGCTGGTAGTAAATCCGGTACCGGCAAGTAATGTGCGGCAGAGCATCGGGCAAAGCCTTCTCAAGCAATCGATATTTTTATTTCTCCCTTTCTGCCCTTTCCTTTCCCCCCTTCCCCCTCCTTTGGGCCTCCTTTTGTCGCTTCAGCACCACTCTTTTACTTCCTCTTTCCTTTTTTCTTTTTTTTCTTTTTTCTTTTTAGCCACTTGTCGTACATGAAGGAACTGGTTTAGATTGGCAATGGGAGGGACGATTGCGTTTAGTACAGCATTATGAAACCAAATAAACATTGTCGCATAGCTAAACTCAAACATCAATTACTATAAAAAAAAATTGTTAATCTCGATAGAGTCAAGATCAGCCCTGAGTCTGCCGAATTCACCGCCCCGGAAGGAAGAAGAGGTTTTCTCCCAGAGATACTTAATCCGACTGAGTTTCGTCACACCGGTGCTTGTGATATATGATAGTATTATACCCAGTGACATACCGGTACTCTTCGCCACCCGGCACAGGACACTCATAGAAAGTCACTCGGAGTGGCTAGGTAGCGGTTTCCAGAACTGCACTTAACCTAACATGGGTGGGGAGGGTGGCTCACCTGTTTACACCGGCCGGCAAGATGAGACCGAAGCCAGCCTCACTTCGTATTATTTGTGAATAATCCACTCGCCGGTTCTACAGGAGGCAGTGGAAGACAGGCGCATTCAGGGCAGGGTTTATTTGACCTTGTGTCCACAAGACTAAAGAGTAGACGGTAAGTTGAACAGGATCGAACATAGACTAATTATGTCATCATATCTATTATCATACCAAAATGGTGCAACCCAAACCTCATTAACAACCTTTCACGTTGGGAAGCGCAATGTCAACACTGCAGAAGAATACCAGTGACTGGAGCTTCGAAGAGACAGAAAATTTTGTTTACCACTTCTATTATTTACACATCTTCCCTTTTCCCTCCTAGCCCCACCTTTTGCATTCGCCCCAACACTCTCAGCTTACTCAAAGTTTCAACTCCCAAATTTTTGCATTCAGGCCCCCAATTGGCCATCCAGCTCTCGCAGTACATGTAAGCCAAGAACCTTTCTTCCGTTCTCCTCTTCAACCGTCATTTTCCGTTCCTAACTTTGAATACCCCTAGTATTCAGCATTCATGACTAAGGGTGGCAAGAGGGTAATTGTGATTTGCCTGTTAATAATTAGTTGATAGGGGCATTCGTAACATCTCAGCCGAGACATCATACTAGGAGAAAAAAAGGACTAGTGTCAATTAATAGGTGTCCCAGATTTACTTCCCAAGAACCGGTGGCAGCCAAAATACCCCCCCCTCTCCATCCGAAGCTGCCGAACGTTGATAAAGCACATAAGAAATCAGACAACGTTTTAGCCCTGAATAATATTCACCCTAGACTTTGTCCTGAAAACCCTCCAAAGGTGCAAGGGCTATGGAGGACCTCAATTGCGATGTCCGGTGTTTCCTCGGTGCGATCCCGGTACTGCGCCATAGTCCGTCCTATAACAAAGCTCAAACTATGGCTACCCGGTATGCTTCCACCTCTAGCAATGGGTGCTGTGAAGTATCGTGACCAAGTAAACCGATCCCCACCTCCCTGACCCGACAACCGGTAGGCCAAATTGGACGCCATCTAATCATCTAATCCCCTTGTTGAGTAAACCCCACAATCTGACCACTTTCTATATGCATTGAGAGAGATTCTGCTCCACCCTGCGCACTATCTCGGGAGAAACATCGGTGCGCCGGCACCCCCTTCAGGCTCCGCAGGGGGCTCTTACACCATCTCTACACGAAGTTCACAGTAGAAAGGTTTTTGGAGCTACCGGTAAGGTGCCCGACAATGAAAATAGCCTGAAATATGGTCAACTTCAAACTCCCCTACCTCAATAACCACAACCCCCAAGGTCAAAGGTTTCTGTAAAAGTGTTTACTTTATGACTTTCTGGAGAATTCCAGAGATATTTAAACGAATTTCCACCTGCCGTGATGCTAGAGCGATTCAAAGTTTCGCTATCATTGCATGAGGGCTGTGGAATTAACAGAACCCAAGATAAGGTACTGGTAACTGTCCATTTTAGCGCCACCACACCCGATGAGGTAAATAAATTTGCCGATCTTCAATCTAACCCAAACAAGGGAGATATTGTGCGCTTAATAAGCGGACTTGAATCAAAACAGCAGTCGATCCCCGCTCCCAGCACAGCCGTCAGAACTGGAGTACGGTAACTGAGAATGGCTTTGGCACGTCCAGAATTCCCCCCTTTGGATTGAGGGAGGAGATACAGCGAAAGGCTCTTTCAGTCCCCGGTTAAGACAAATTAAAAGAAGCCAATAGTCCTTACTATAAGAGGGAGCTTCATAAGCAACTCCAACGTCAGTGAAATTCCCGATCACCGACATTCCAGCTCTCGCGATAAGTACCCGGGGAGATATTTTCTCACAAGAAAAGATTCTTAACCAGCAAAACAAACCTTGCCCTGTACAAAAGCATCTCCCCCTGGGTATGATACTTGCACGATTCATCGTCGAATCCTTGCCGTCCCCCTAGCAACATACACAAAGGAGTGGAATCTCACTATGGTTGTGCTTGCACTGTTCTTCCTAACGATACCTGTCTGCAATTGTTTGGAATTGGCTAGAAAAGGAATTGAGTTAAGGACGGGGCAGCACCTGAAATCTCGCGAAATTTGATCACCCTCGAACAGGATGGACGCGCCTCATCCCTTGATACCAACCCTATGTCCTACTTTGTACGGTACTCCCCAATACTCTTCGGTAAAGCCTTCACGTTTTTTATCTTTGGCATGCAAAACCACTCGTGAAACTTCCCGCTCATAGCCATCGGAGAGGGGACACCTAGATTTGATTCCGGAGAGTATGGTATGCAGATAGACTTTGCAGAGTGAGACAAACCTTAAACCCTCGTTCTACCTTCTCACCTATGACGAAGGACCTGACGGATTGGCTTCATGCTTCTTGCCCACGAGTGCGGACTGGATGAGGGAGTTGCAGAGATTTACGATGGAGGGATCCACATGATAACCCATGGTCGGAAGAAGAAAATGCGTCCATTTCGAGATCTCGTTTGTCGTGGGTCCCCCACGATCGGCGGATCACTGCGAAACGAGTCCAAGGAAATCCCAAAGTTGCTTATGTGCAACACCCACGAAAGCATGAGCACCGGTATCGCAATCATGTGCCGCGAGGATGTTTGTTTCCGAATCTATTCTGCGGGGTCTCAGGCTAAGGGAGCGGTCGTGCACAGCACGGTACGACACTCGATGATCTGTCCGGAGCTTGCGCAACTCCGGATGGTTTATGGTATGACGGGGGACTCCTTAGGCAGACCCATAGTGACAAGTCTCCCGGCTTTCTAATTGTACTCGAGCACTCGAGCACAGGGTCCGGCAAGAGGTTATGGAACAGCTATTGAGGTTAGCCAGCCAGATATATCCCTCTCCGTTCCGGTTAACGGATTCCGACCCTTGTACTCGGGTAGGTTTGTGTTAAGTTATACAGTAGGTTGCTCAGATTAACTACCAGTTAGCCGGTTGAGAGTCAGTCAGCTCCAGGCATTGGCATACGAGTATTAACCCGCTTATTAACCGTAAACAATTGGGTACAACATTGTCCCATTGATCGCCTTTTTCTAAACCCCAATAGCTCAATCAAAACTTGAAACCGGCATTTATTGAATCTGCTTCTATCGCCTTATTCCCTAGCTTCTAATTTATCGTTTAACACATTATATTTGGAATCTGTGTTCTTGTTCAAGAGTTTTTGTCATTCAAAGTTAGGCAATTTTGGTTTGCCCAGCGCAAGGCAGTTTTCGTCTAATCGGAAGACTTGTGCGATACAGATGGACGGCGTGCCCACCGTGCTCGAGCACAGCAGTTGTCGTTTTCGTAAAATCTGCTGTCCAACACTGCCTTACGACTCTGTAGCAGGAGGAATATCGCACTCGTATAGTACTATTCTTATGCGGCACTCTACCGGTACCAGCGATCGAGTACAGTACTCGTACATCGCCCGAAAGTGGCGAGGTTCTCCAACTAAATACCACTTCGAGGAGAGGATACTGGTGCTATTGTACGACATTTGGGGCTGTCATGGCCCATCGGTAATTCTCCGACCAGTTCTATTTACTCGAGTACCGTACTGTACCTTACTCGAGTACCCGTACACTTTGCACCAGACAAGCTCCGTCTCCACTACTTTCCGGACCCCGCTTTTCGCCTTCCTGTTCAGGAAGGTGTTAACGGGGTAAAACACCACCACCAAAGTCTCACGATCCTACCCGGCCACTGAACTTGGAGCTTCATAAGTGTGCTGGGAGGGTCCCATCATGGGATAAAACACCATACCTCTGGCTAGCATTTTACTGCTATCCATTAAACCACCTGCACCATTCCGAGTCTTTCGGTCTGTTGTCAAAACACACAAGACCCATTGAATACACAAGCACCCATGTCACCATGATACCGGTCCTTGTTAAGTATGCTGGGGAACACATTGGCTCGTACCCTACTGCTGGCTCGCACCCTACTGCTTTTTTTACACCGGTGGCTGGCACCCTACCGTAGAATCTGGTCTTATATAGACCGTTACCAAGTGGGAAGTAGGTAAAATTAGTGTTGGACTATACTATATGAGGAAGAAAAAGAGAAAAAACATCAAAGCGAACTGGCAATCAGCCCTGAATTCTCTCGCTAATTGGCTAGAGAGCTGGGCTGTGCTGCCCAGGTGGTCTGATTCTGCCCCGAAAGTGGTATAGTCCAGCGAGCCCCCACCTTGGCAACGGTCTATATAAGACCAGATTCTACGGTACTGCTGTTACACGAAGATAGCAGCTCCAGCATCAGTGCCAAGCCGAGAGCACCAAAGACCCATCAAAGTATGATGGGGAATACAATCAAAAGGTCATGAGCTGGGAGGCTGATGATAATGCAAGGAACTTCATGATATGGGGAATTTTCACATTGATGTTATACCATTTGGTATTTTTGGTTTTGTTTATGATATTATTTCTTTTGTTTTTGTTTTGATTTGGGTTTTTATTTGCCATGAGATTTTTCCCGAATGCAGCGGTTGTACCCTAGGATGTGCTAGTCATGTACCTAAAATCATACCACGGATTTAACAAAAAAAAAAAAGTACACTTTGCACCAGAGAAAGGTACCGGTGTGATGGGTTTTCTCGTTATTGGTACTTGTCCCGTACGGGTTGTTAAATCAGGGATGATCAACGCTATGGTACAAAACCAGACACGATTTAAGTGAAATGGGGTCGCAGCGGCAGATGGTGCCGTATTAGGGATGATATATCCCATCAAGGGCTTAGCGCCCCGTTTCTCAGAAGGCAGAGAACCTTCTTTGCGACCCCGGAACGAGGCAAAAGAGCTTCCCGAAGAAGCCTCGGGTCCTTGGAAGCATGAAAGAGCCAACCTCCATCCCCATCATCCCACCGTCCCTTATTTTCCATCCTTCATTTACTTGAAATTCACCAGCCGCAGCTTCCCAGGGAGTCGGTGCGCGGGCCAGCTGGGATGGGGTAAGCTGACGGGAGGAACTGACTACAAGAAAGCTTGAGCCCCCCGCGAGATCCTGTTGGTTGACACTCGCTGGTGGCTCGGTCCAACTTGGTTTCTTTTGATCACCGTCCTTTCTTTTATATAACTTATCGGTCTTCCACCTTTCTGCCCGCACTGTTCTGTCGACCCAAGGACAGCTCATTCGGGGCCTTACATTCTTTTTTATTTTGCTGCTCCTGCTGTGTGTTACGACTTTTGAAGTGATTTATCACTGTTCCACTCTTTTTCATAATATAATCAATAATCCGCCCAGCGAACACAAGCCAGCATTCGGAGAGTATAATCACTATCACGAATACCGTAGCATACACAAGCACCCTAGGTTTCGCTCGATTCACCGGTGCTGGAGCTACTTAATCATTCAGTGCAGCAGTTGAAAAATCCAGTACGTCGAGACTAGCCCTGCGAGATGTATTCAAACTAACAAACACCCTAGCGGGGCAAAGGCTATTTAATAATCCAAGATGCTGTCCAACTTATTCTCTCTCTTTCACTCTTCAAAATCGGCCAGGGCTCCCACATCCCGATACAGACCTTCGGGCATTACGAGTGAAGAGCACTTCAACCTCCTCGCAAACCTACAGATATCTGTCCGCGACGAGTCGCTTCAATGTGTAAAGCCATCTGCGGCTGAGATGCTGCACGGCACGAATGGGTCAAATCTGAGGAAGCAGGTGTGTGCCGGGTGTTTGTTTTTTCCTGCTATCTTTTTTTTTCTGTTATCCCTATTCTCGCCTCCACCCGTGAGGCGCAGATCCCAACTGTTAGAATTGGGGGGGGGAGAGCACTCGTCAAAGGCTTGTCTTGAAGTCTTCCAAATTTGCTTTTCTTTTCTTTCTCTTCTGAATTACCCCTTGAGTTCTTTTTTTTCTCCTATCATACCTCGGAATGTGACAGGTGCTGACCTAAACGTGATAGGGCCGCTTGTGTCTAACTTTTGCACTAAGAAGCTACACTTCCACCCCTGCCCCAGAGAAAATCCGCATTGCAAACGAACTCGAGCAGGCCATTGACGCTGCATACTCGGAGGAAGATTACAGGCATAGGATATATCGTATTGGCGGGTACCTTAGTGTAATTCCTTCCTTTCTTTCCTCCCTTGCTTTCGATATTCCACAATTGGGCGCGACTAGCACATGAGGAAGTATAGTTACTAACACAATACAATAACATCAGGAAAACCCGCTGCTCCTCCAAGGTATCCTAACCGGTGAATTGGCCGTTGAGCAAATAGCTGTTGCAGGCGCCAGTGTGCGTATTTTCTCTCCCGAACTTGATGATAATGTTCACCCAGCTAACATCCTGTGATAGGGATTATCACCACCCAGCTCCCCGATCCACGAGAAGAGCAGCGCATTCGGGATGGAGTCCGGATGGTGCTAGTGGAAGTGTAGAAAGATAGTCTAGACAAAACATACGTGCCAAGTGCAGCGGAGCAGCTAATTTCGGGAACCCTCTGAGACTTCCCATTCTCTTCTATTGTAAATATCAGACTTTATTTTCTTATAGGCCATTTATAAATTAAAGTGGATTATTCGGAGCGAGTGAACTTTCCTGCCGTCAGGTACTGTACCATACTGTAATCTGTTTCTTCAATCAAAACTGCCACGGTACCGGTATCTATTCCTTGCTTCCTCGACTGGGACGGGTGGAACATGCAAAGACGGCAACAATCACACCATGCATATCCCTTTCCTTCCCTTCTCTCACCCTTCCAATCTTTTCCCTCCAACCCTCTCCCGCTGCGCATCAGGTCCCCCCCGTGGGAGTGTTCTTTAATACGAGTGGTTGGTCTCCGGTAATTTATGATCCGAGATCTCGGACTGACCGTGGTGGGCGGTATTGGAAGTAAGTTAAGGAGTGACTCGCTGGCAAAGGTGATTTGTGCAAAGCTGGGGGGGGCGGAGGAGGAGGAGGAAGTTGGATATGATACAATCTTTCCCTACTGTGCATGCTTGTATCCAGAACCTGGCACAAGAGCCACACAGGCCACACAGCATACCGGTAACCCACCCAAGATGAGCCAATAAATAGCGAATGCTCACGAGGCCAGCCGGGGGGGGGGCTTGCTTGCTTTGCAGGGAAATATCGTACAGGTATGATATATAAGATTTGGTAAGTGTGGGCGTGGGATGTGCCGTGTGGGAAAAAGTCCTATTAGTAATACGGTATCGTACCGTAGAACAATCGGAACGAACCCATGCATAACATAAAATACCGGTGGAAGCTCGAATAATACAAATAGTCTAGTACGGTAGTTGGAAATTCCCGTCCGTCTGGAGAAAAAGTGTACCAAACCTCACCGAAAAGGAAGGAAGGAAGGAAGGTCTAACATTATAATACCGGCACAGGAGCACACGGTTCGATTGTTCAAGTTTCTCCAGTACCGCTTGATACCCGGTAACTCAAGTGCTATGCAGCGGGAGTTGCCTCCTTAGATAAGGTCCCGTGTTTTCTTTTCTTTTTCCTTTTCTTTTCACTTGTGCCTTTTATCCCCTTTTTCTTCCCATGCGGGGAATTGCATCCCGTACCGTAGCTAGCACACGGTTCGATTATTCCAGTTTTTTGAGCACCGTGTTTGTGGGATTCATTCCTTTTCCTTTTGGCGGGTTATTCGTGGGGTACCCTTTTATCTCCGGGTTCCTGTTGTATCATACTGGCATTATATAAAGTGTGATAATGGAAATAGGGCCCTAGCGCAGTCAAATAAGCGTTGCTCAGGGCTCAGGGCTCAATGGGTGAGTAAGAGCATGTGTGGTAAAAGCCCCCAGCTTACCTCCCTCTGGAAAGGGGGAGAAAAAAGTAAAAGCATTGGCACAGTACCGTATTGTACGATACCGGTAGAAGCAAGTGTCCCTTCTGGCAGAAACTTCTCAGAATTCTTGCAAAATCTTTCTCGCTCCACCGGTCGAGTCACGTTTTTTGTTCGACTGCTTCCATTTGGCGTTTCCGTTTTTGGAAATCAGTTGGTGATGATGCTTGGAGTGCTCTGGCCACCATAATATGGTTTCGTTCTTTTTTTTCTCTTGAGAGTTCGTAAAGTTCGGGAAGATGCTTCTGCTGATGGACGGGTACATACGGTAGGAAAAATAGGAGTCCTTAGCATTTCTTTATTCAAGGATTATATCGTACAAGATGTTTCTTTCTTTTTTGCTATTACGGGGGTAGGGCAGGTGATTTGGGAGAAGGCTGATATGAGTGGTGGTGATCCATGGAAGGATAAGGATGGCTTTGTTGGTTCTCATATATACTCGGAGTACTCCTACCTTTACCATTCATTTAGCAACTACGGTACTGTAAGAAAGAAGAGAACAAAGTTGCATGTTATATCCACCCCCGCTGCCGTTGGGCGCCGTACACCGGTATTTTCATTCAGTCCAGTATTTTTAGAGGAGGTTGCCAAATGCTCTTTTATACCGAATCACAGTTAACGTTCATAAGCATTACCGGCTCCGATGGCTTCTATCTATCACTCGAGGGGTTTCTGTTTTGGGAAGGGCCTTGAGAAGATGGCTTGTGTCAGTGGTTGGGTGGAAGGGGCGTTGACGGTGTGGCTAAGCCACACTGGAAGGATCTGATCCTTACTTGTAACCCCTGGGGGGATAGACTGAGAGAGTATCCCCTATTGAGTTCTAGTTATAATATTGGGGTTGTATCGGGGGGAGGGGGGGGGGATAAATTTCTAAAAGTTGTAAATAGGCGTGGATCGTACTGCACAGTGCTTGGGGTTCAGATCTACATGCATAGAACTGGTATTATACTGGTAATATTGACACTCCTCCTGTGTCTGTAGACTGCCTCCTCCTACCCAGTAAATCCTTACATAAATACCTGGCAGATTTATTCCTAAACCCCCCCCCATCTATGTTTTGCTTTCTTTCTTTCTTTCTTTCTTTTTTTAAAAAAAAGTCCAAAAATCAACCCCCTTCCTTCCTCGCAGTTGTCCCTACTGTACTCCACCACCGGCAAAGACCCCTGTTTTCGTCGAACAAGACAAAAACTCCAACAATTGCACCCACAAATCGCAGCACAAGCCACCGGCTGTAAAAACCGGAGCTTGGCGACTCTCATCTTGCTTTTAATGCCCTAGGTTTGGGTTTTCGTCCTGGATATAATAGCTCCACGTCTTTACCCGCGAGGTGTGTGTGTGGCTTCCGCATACAGTTGGCACTCTAAATAGCATATGGACTCTCTCTCTGTCTTGGCGGGCTTGTTTCTCGCGATGTATGAGCCATAGATGTAAGTTGTGAATGGGGTTTGGGGGGGTCGTATGGGTATGATAGATCATAGGTTCGACAAGTATAGTGCGGAGGGGGGTTGGGGGGATTACATGTTGTGCCATGAAACCTAAGTGTTAGGTAGCAGTCTCTCTTTAGACAAAAGTAAGAGTAGGTTCAGCTATATTGTGGGTGTGTGGAAGTGTCGGATACAATGCCCCTCCTTCACTGTCCCAGATATGATGCTCAAAATCCTAGTCCACCAATCTCCTTCCTCTGACAAGCCTTGCTTGAACAAGTCATGTGGGAGGATTCCGCCAAGTTGCTGCAGTGAAACGTGTTGCACCCCTACGTGAGGCAAGAGTTTAGAACTGAATGGACGAGTGATCCTCCATGACGAGCGCGCTCCACCGGGGTCAGGTAGTGCGGGAGTAGCAACTAGGTCCTCGCGACGCACGACTCTAAGGCAGCAGAGCACAATGCTCTGAACGGGTTATTTTTCAAGTTAGGAAGGCTGTAGTGCTCCTACCAAGTATGACACAGTTATCAAAGTCTGACTCCTGTCCTGGTCGGGTCTCTCTGGAACCAGCCCTCCCTTTTTTTATTTATTCATTGATATTCGCATGATATTAGCAAGCATCAGCCGGGAACCAACCTCTCCTCTCCAGGAATTGTATAATCCCACCTCACAAGAGATCACTCGCGTCACTGATAGATGTCATAATTGTAATATATCGGACTGGTAATTACTCGTGACGAACCCGCCTGTCCGAAATCCCCCCCCCCGGGAAGAGTGTGTATGTGAGAAATTTTATGATAGCCGGTGTGGGGTGTGTACCCGACAGCTTTATATCATATATTCCCCCCCTCCCCACTCAAAGAAAATAAAAACCCCTTCCTACTAGTTTTCAATAGTTGCAAAAAAAACTAAAAAAAACTACTGTATGCTAAGGAATCCCGTTTCTCCTCCCCCTCCCCATCGGGTCTCATTCCCGCGCAGAAACTCTTTACCATGTTCCTTACCGCTTCCACCCATTCATCCATTCATCCATTCGCTCACCAAATAATCCCATCCCATCCCCTCCCCTCCTTTCACATTTAATTTATATTCTGACCCCTGTATTCCAGTCCCCCCAGCGCATACTCCAGTACTCGAGTACATACTAAGGGCATGGACGAAAATAATCGGAAAAAGTGATTCAGCAAGAATTATCTGGAAGAGTTGAAGCAGGAAGGAAGGCAACTTTGGAAAAGAAATCCGGCTTGTCAGGCATCAGAATGCCAGATTATGATTTTTAGGGAACAAACGATGGTGCCTTGCTATATTCCGTAAGTCTAAACTTGGACCATTTTCTGTTGCAGGGCAGCCTAGTATAGATCAGCTCCGAAGAGAACCTCATGCAGTGATCACTGTCACTCTATGTAACAAGCCGGGTTTTAAGATGTTTCGTAACCTGATCGCTTTTTCACCCGCCGACATATCGATCATCCCCCCTGTTTCCCTGTTTCGCCAGCAAAAGTTTTCCGATTTTTTCGTCCATACCCCAGTACATACGAGTAAACTATCTATCCACACGCGGTTTCCCTTGCCACCCAGTGCTGACTTTTTCTTCTTTTTCTTCTTCTTGGCCCAAGGTCTAGAAGGGAAAAGAACAAAACGGTGTGGGTACAGTAAGTTGCTATTGTCATATCGGGTTTCTTCCATGAGGTTGTGCTTCTTGCTCATGCTCACCGTCAGCAGCTCAGTCGGCTCAAGTGTGGCTGATAATTTACACGAGTTCTAGTAAAGTCAAAATAGCTAGCAAATTTGTAAGATGAGTGAAAGTGGTACGTATTAAAAATGTTTAAAATCCAGGCCTGCCAAATCCCGGTTATCAAAAGAACTATATAAAAAACCGAGAATGAGAGGGGAAAAAACGCCTCTACCAGACATAAATACGTACACAAGAAATTCATAACATCATCGCTCGTGAATCAACCCAAACTCCGTTCAGAAAAAAATAAAATATGAAAACCAAGAAATTAAAACGCAGACACATTAGAAATTATCAAAACTCATTCCTCCACCGATCGTACTTCCGGTTCACGGCACCCAAGAGCACCTTCAAAATCATCTCACCACCGAGCTTCTCCCCGGCGCCAGGCGCTCCCACAAACGGCGTGAAGTCGACCATATCCCGGATGCCGTAAATACCCTCGAGATGGTCGTCCAACTCCTCTAACGCCTCGCGCGCGCCCTCCTCGTTTCCAATCTGCACGAATTGTATGCCGACCTGGTGCAGTGGTGCATTGAGTCTGTCCAACTCCCGGGCGGCATGGACGATAGCGCCCTCGGGATCGTCGGTTGGTTCCCCGTCCGTTAGTACGAGGATGTTCAGCGGCTTTGGGAGCGAGTCGTATATTGTGGGGTGTGGGCCGGGGCCAGTGGTAGATGGGGTGTAGGCGGCTTTCGCATCGGCGTACTTGTCCAGGTACTCTCGCAGGATGCGGTCCAGACAAGTGCCGGTCGGTGTGACACCCGCGGGCTGAACGCTGTTGAAGAGGTCCCGCACGGAATCCGAGGAGGTGATATGCTTGCTGTCGTGCTGGGAAGAGTTGAGGAAGTGAATGTCTATACCATCAGAATCGTATTTGGTGGCGATGGTGGCGATAGTTTCGAGGGCTCGGCCGAGTTGGTCCCAGTACTCGCCTGCCATGGAGGCTGAATCGTCGACAACGAAGACTGTGTCAAAGGTTTTGAGGAAGTCGTATTGGTTCTCGCGGAGTGAGCCCCTATGGTTGGCCTGACCGGAGCGGCGAGCGGGCCCGGATGCTTTCCTGTCGTCCAGACGGAGGCCTGAGTATTTGGGAGACGATGGACCGGAGCTGGAATCATCCGCCCTCTTTGGCTCCCGCACGATAGAATCACTGCTCCCGATCTCTACCGCTTGCGGGTGAGGCGCGAACCTTCTCGGGACGGGGGAGTCGCTATAGCGCTGCTGCGGTCCTTCCTGGCCGGACATGTTGTTAGGGGGGGAATAAGCGATGTACTCCGCTCCGTCTCGAGGAGTAACAGGATACGGGGGTGGGGGTCGATAAGACGGTTGCGAATTTGTCCTGCGAGCCTGCTCCAGTGGGGAGGGGGTTGGAGGAGTGGTCGTTATAAGCGGTGTGGTGGGGGCTTTTATTGGTCCTAAAAGTTAGCATGAGGCAACATCATCTGCAGGTGGGGCACTCACGACTTCCCCCATGGCGTCGTCCATTCTCTTGAATTTCTATCCCACCGGTGGAAGCGACGGATGAGTCGCTACTACTCGTGCCAATAGAAGACCCGGAAGACCGCTTACGTAGAGGGGATCTTCCCGGTTCAAGCTCGGGGTCTATCACCCTCCGCCGACCATTTTCCTGGGGCGCAGGGGCGGTGGTGTCCCTCCTCCTGCGGTGTCGGGGGCGCCGTGCTTCTTCCTCCGAAGGGATTTTAACGGGTACATTTCCTCCGGTTGGAGTAACAGTGTAATCCTTCTTATCATGATGGTGATGGTGCAGATGACGATGGCGACGGTGAGGGGTCTCCTCGTCAGATGCACCTCCACCTCCACCTCCCCCCATGACATATATGCGACGAAGGGCGCTCATACTCGGTTTCGTTTCTCGATGGGGAATAATAGTAAGTGTATAGTAGGGTATAGTTAGGGTATAGCAGGGTATTTGTTGGAGAGAGGTGGTTAAGGTTGTGAATTATCGGGTTAAAATAGAGCTCAGATTAAAGTGAGGACCAAGTGCACAGGGAGGATCAGTGAAATTATATAGACTACGGTATGGTAGAGGGGTGGGCCTTTCTCACGCCCCGTCCCAAGGGCTTGGTGAGCAACGTGATGTCCAGCCGGTAGTATGACTGGTTATGGTGTGATAAGCACGTCGCTATCCAAGGCTGAATTCCTCAGCACTTCTAGAAGATTTCCTATTCCAACGGAAAAAAGAAAAAAAAATCACAGCCCCCCCGCGCCTTGACTTACTATTGATCTATTCTCGAAACGAAACAACAACAAACATTCAAAAGGCACATTTCTCGCCCCGTTGGATTCTGCTATGAAAGCCCCTTGTTCTCGTAATATGGCCCCAAACGAGCGCGGTGTCTGTGTGCCTTTAGCATTCGAGCGATAGCTTTGATGGGAGGGGAAATAGAAAATGTCCGGATGGGCAATCCCATCCCCAGACTTTGGAGAAAGGGCCGCGGATGCCGGCACCAGTTATGACGCAAGTGATGCCTGCCAAGTTACCGGTTCGTAGTTGGATAATGATGATAGAAGTAAAATACCGGTACGATACTGTGCTCGAGTGCTGTGCGAGCACTGTTCTCCTCTCCTGGTGCTGGTGGGCAAATCTGGCTCAGTGACAATGCCGGCGTTTACTGCCAGAGCGACCAATTCCCCGGAGCGAGGCTTATTCAACCAAAACTATGACTGTAAAATAAATAATAATAAAAAAAAACCCCGTGATTGGCTATCTCCGGCAACCCCTACAATCTCCAGGTTCGAAGGAAAAAAAAGGTCTTGAGAGAGGGTTACTTGTACTCGAGCAGTGCTTTCCTGTCACGCCATAAGATCAACTTCCAGGACATGCTGAATCTCATTGCCGTATGTTAATTGGCACCCAAGTACTCGTATGAGCAAATTCCGTCAACCTGTCGAGTTAAACCAATCCTCAACCAACGGGGATAACTGTAGCGAGAATGGCGGGAAACAGTGGCTGTGATGCGGGGAGTGGGAACGGAGTGGATGAAACTCTCGCCAGGATAATCTCGTCATGCGCCATAACTGGTACAACATAGCACAGTCCTGTGTCGTACAAGTACCAATGCGCTTATATCCCTCTCCCGATTTCTCCCACTTCGGCCACTCGTACTCGACCACTTATATGGAGCCGTGGCACAAGCAAGGCGAACCCGGTTTTACTAGCTAGAATTGGGAATGGGAAAAAGCAAAAGTTCGGGCGAACCTTCTGCTGGCTGCTAGTAGTAGCCATAGTGGCCCACGATACCGGTACTGTACAAGTACCGGTACTGTACGAGTACTCGTACCAGTATTCAACTCAATCACCAGCGACCATTGGACTAGTCTAGACTCAGGAGCGAGTCAGAGCACCAGCATGTTCGCCTCAGATAGTAGTACGGTACAGTGCTTACCCTTGATACAAGTACCGTACCCGGTACAGTATTAGTTACCGACGGGAGTCAAAACTACCCAACCGCGGGCCCGGTAGCCGGCGCTGCAAGGCTTGTGGTACTATACCTCGACTCAACATCCGATATTAATATGAAAATTAAATTTTAATAATAAAATCGATATCATTCAGGTAAATAAATAAATTAACGGGTGCACCCACTCCCCAGTTGTTTATCCTCTCGGGCATCCTCCTAACTAAACCGTTGAATTAATCAGAGTCCAATAGCCTAGATTATTAATGCAGTGAGGGTTCTCGCAGCAGCCAATTTCCAGCAGTGATACAGGGCTGAGTAGGGGTAGTGGACAAGGCTGGCGACAAAGATCACTAGGGGGTCTCAGACCGGTGGTTCAGGTCCGGGGGATGTGTACTGTTGTTCTAGGTGGTTCAGTGTAGTATGGTGTGAAACCTCCCCGGTACAGATTAAAGGTTTAGTACCCGTTTTGTCTATTTGATGATCAAGAACTAAATCTTTACTAGCTAGCTTTAAGGAAACTAGCATTGTAGCGCTTGATAGCTCATGAATATTCCTTCTTTTGTGCAAGTCAACAGTGTACCACCAACCGCCAAACCATGAAACCATCCTGAGTACCACCTCCAGAGCCGGTACTAGTACCGCGGTTCATTTTTCCAGTTCATGGTTCGTGAACTACAAACCACCTCTTTGAACCGTGGTGAATCGGCGGTCTGAGACCCCCTACTGGTAGAATGGCATGCACTGTACTCGAGTACAGTACCACCTAAACCAGTCAACTTCGCCCCCTATCCATTTAACATATTCTGAAGCGGGGGAAAATAATTTAGTTCAAGTTTTTGATAGCAGAATGTGGTCCAAAATTCTTTCCTCAAATATTTCTTCAAATGACCACAGATTCATTAAAAGAATTGCCAGCTCCTTTTTTGCACACAAGAATGTGAAGTTGAAGTTTGAGCTAACTACTCCAATAATACTAACAGCTAATATAGTTAAAAGGGTTAAAGAATTATTCGTACCTTCTACTGCCAGTTGAGCATATGTCATTCGGCAGTAATCCCTATCAGAAAGTGTTACAGCAACTACTACTACGGTAGTAAATGCTCTTTCTCCTCCTGTGCCACACACTGTTGTGAGCCTCTCAAGGCATTTGGCTCGAGCTCGAGGTTCTCTGTAGTGCAGAGGTCCAGGTTCCCACTGATTTCCACCCTCCTTTTGGCTTCTCGGATAATATTTGAACAGGTGCTCATTAACACTCCGGTTCTTTCTGAAATCTCCTCCAATTTCATCCTCCTTCCCTCGTTTCCCCTTAGTACACTATACACTAACCACTCGAGCACGTTTGGCTACCGGGGTTGTGGTAGTCCGTGGAATATCAGATTCGTTGGCCCTTTTTCTTGCTTTTTAAAGAATATTCGGGGTAGTAGAAAAGTAAGTTTCACAATGATAATGTCTAACTTAGAATCTACAGAGCACCTGTGGAGCATGATGAAATTTCACCTAAATCGACATAGAACTTGTCCCTCTCCCATTGGCTCAACCCGTGTACGCAGGTCATATGCGACCTCCTGCGGACCCAGTCTTCTTTAAAAACGCTTCGACATTGCGAGTATGATACTCTTAATTCTGGGAGAAAGGTCACATTTCCCGCTCCAAGAGACAGGCACTGGTTCCCTACTGGCAGCCTCACCTGGAGAGGGGTGGGTGGGTGTTTAAATACTCTGTAATCTCCCTTTGAGGGGTTCTAGTCCATCACGAACAATTCAATATTCCAACTCAAAGAGAGTCGAGGAACGCCCAAAACCTCAAACCTATCTGCCAGCAAACCAACCTTCAATTATTCATTTCCCCTGGAGGTCACTTGTCCCCTCCTCTATTGTTATTGCCATTCCTCCTCTCCCTCTCCGCTACTACTATCTCCTTTTCTCACCACTACTAAAAATATCACTTTCGAAGAGAGAAACGAATAAAAGCGACGTTGCCACCAGCTTCACTCACCACCGCTATGCCTTCAAGAAATAATGAACCCTGCGACATCTGCAAAAGCCGCGGACTCACCGTTCCCTCTCGCATAAACCGTCCCAGTGGTTGTCGCTGCCCCCAAGAAGCCGAGACCAAGGATATTTGGATCTGCCACCGGTGCCGCGATGAGGGCAAAGCCGGTTGGTTCATGACCGTGGATACCAATCCTAGGTGTCCAGAGTGTTTACACGAGAAGTGCGATCGTTGCACCATCGAAAGTAGTGGATAGATGGCCGCGGGTGGCATGTCTCCACCGCTTGAGCTCCCTCCTAGGTGAGCGGGGTGTTGTGTGCGCTCTGTTCGGAGGCTGGGCGAGGGTTTACGGATACTGTACTGGGGGGATTGGAAATTTCTAGAAAAGAAATTAAGGGCGAGAAAGGGGAAGGGAAAGAAAGGAAAAAAGTCCAACGAAAAGGAGCAACAAAGAAATGCGGGTTCAAAATCCTATCGTAGATCTTGGTCATATCGTATGTAGAGAAAATACAAATTTTTGTTGTTTGGCTGTCCGAAAATGGGAGTCCTGTTTTGGGGCGGTTTTTGTTCTTGGCTCTGAATTGTGCATCTGGGAGTTCCATCATTTCCCCCCTTTTTTTTTCTCTTTTTTTTCTCTTTTTTTTCTCTCTCTTGATTTATTATACGCTCCTTAATCCATAAAGTCGTTAGTCATTCACTTACGGAGGGAGGGAGGGAATGCTGGGACGGGATCTTTGAAACTTTAGTTGTTGTTTTGTTACAAGAGTAAACTAAACAGCCTTTATTACTAGACGGTATTGCTACCGTGAACAATGGTGTAGCTCCCAGATTTCAGGATATCGAAGTATGATATATCATAGCTGGAGCATAAGCGAAGTGTTTGGTGCATAGCTAGCCCTAGAGGGAGGGTATTCATAGGTCCAAGTATGATACCTCTGACAAGGTGAAAAGCCTCGGCAATCGAACCCGGGGGTTAGAAGGGGAGTTTGAATCGGGGGTTCTGAAAATGGGGGTTGAAGGGGGGGTTCTGTAGTTTTACGAATATATTATATTAAGGGGTTCTGTAATGTCTTAGTAAGCAAAAAATAGTAGGAACTCTTATGGGAATTTCTACCCTGGACCCAGCTGTGTACTGTAAGTATGTATTGCTCAGGAGAAGGGGAAGCAGAGTACGAGTACTGGCGCCAGTTTATTTGCTTCTTCTGCTTCCGTTCCCTACAATTTTATTAGTTTCTTTACTTCTAACTGCCTCCAAATATCATTGCTTACCATTTTGTTAGAAGGGGTTCTGTCTTATAACCCCCCCGGTTCGAAAAAGCCCATTCCCAGTCCTTCGATCATTTTCGATCGAACCCCCCCTTCGTTGCAACATTGCATGGAAGATCAGGGTCCGCACAGATCATGTTACTCGAGTACAAGCAAGGGTAAATACCTTTCCATCCTTCCCGCACTGTTACAAGTATGATACCACGGTTGGTGCAGCTGAGGTGGAACAGAAAAGCTGAGATGGCAAACTCACCTCCCCCCCCGCCCTTCCTCCTGCCAATGTTGGATGAGTTTGGATTGTAGAGCTGAACCCTTACTTGTAAGGCCCCCCGGTTCGCGCAACCTTGAGCCTCGCGGATAACTTAGGTGAAACCATGTTTATGGAAATTCTATTCCATCCTTGGGCAGTTCTACCTACCTAAACTACCTGCGTCATTGGTATTAATACCCCGGCACTTTTGTGCGTTTTCCATGTGCGGTAAAACCCGTCGCACAAAAACGGGGGTGTAACCGTCATAAGTATCCGCCCCCATTGAATATGCACCGTAAATCACATGGAGAATACAATATCATTCACTGGGCAGAAACGCAATGCACGGAACCGCTATATTTCACAGGGCGGCGTGCAGACCCTGAACTGTTCTCGTACTTTGTCAAACATGGGGGAGGGGGCTTGTACAGTAGAGGTGGTAGGCAGGGTGGCGGCGGATGGATTCTGCATGCTTCCGGGCAGGGCGGCGTTAGATAGCAATGTTGATAACATCGCGGAAGGGGCAGTCTTTCTGAAGGCTGCAGTGACATTAGAGTATCATCATGGAGACGGTCAGATGATATTGTATGCTGCTTTTCAATGTGCGATATCTCACTCGCCCGCCCCGCCCGCCGTCCCAGTCATCGCGACAAGCTAGACCCTGTTATACCCCAACCATGGAATCATGACGTCCCAACGGGTTAGCCCTAAAACCATCACCATCCATCTCTACGAATAAGCCCCCGGTAATATCTTGTTGCGGAAAGCCAAGTTTGAACCCGGCGACATTCTAAACCCCGCCCATCTCGTTCCCCGGCTCGCATAATCCGCTCTCTTCTCTTCTCTTCTCCCCTATCCCGGTAGCTGTGCCAGTTGAAGCACCGCAAGCGAAACGATGGGGTGGTAATCGAGCAGTCGTAGTTACCGTGTGTGGGTGATGGCTGGCGTATGTGCATCTGGCGTGACAATTACTCGCTTGCTGGCAAGCACCCTAGGCAGCAGTGAACATTTGTTCCCCTTTTGCTGCGTCTGGTCGATTGGGTGCGGGGATTTTGGCCGTCTGGAAAACGCATGATAGCTCCCACGAATGGAAAACGGGGGGGGGGGGGTTATTAATAAATCCACGGGATAACTGAACAAATATGAGAGGTTTGGATATATATAAAAACGCTAGAACAAGGCTAGGAAGCAATTGTACATGATGGACCACTACAAGGACTTTTTCCCTACACCGCTAGCATCCTCATCGGGTGTTCTAACCCCCCCCTTAGATACAGTAACCATCTCCGTGTAGGATTGGAAGCAGATCCACACGGGGATGACCACCCAGGTTATGTTCATAGCAAAGAGGTAGAGCCAGCTAGTACGAGTAGAGTGATTCGTTAGCTTGACGAGAAGTGGGGGTGCGAGAGGCAATGGGGATACAAACGTGTACAAGGGATTGCTAGTGTTAAGATTCTGACTACCACTGAGCCACTCGGGAACGAAGGTCATCCACCCTACATTCATCCAGCTCAATTAGTCACTCCACCTTCTTCACTCACTCCTCCCCACTCTGAAACCCCGATGGGAAAAACATACCACCGTAAATCTCCGCCACCGCAAGCACAAGCATCCAAAACCAAGCCCTCCTATCCCTCTTCCTGATCAATTCAGAAACCCACCACGCTAGCGGGCCCCCTATCAAACCGGTGGGGATCTCCAAGGCAAGGACGCCGACGTCGGCATGAGCCCACCGCCGGTCGGCCTTTCCGTACTCCCTCCACAAGTGGCCGAACAGGCTGGTGGAGTGCTCGGCGCCATAAGCACGTGACAAGTCACCCCACAACACAGTCGCACTGTTTCCGGTCAAGCCGGTGGGGGCTGACGAGAAAAAGGAGCAGTACAGGAACGAGACTTCGAAGAGGATGTGGATTGATGCATCGAATATGTGCCAGCCATAGAGGAAGCGGGTCTTGGAGGAGGCTCCAGTGGGGAGAAAGTATTTGGCGGAGAGGTAGGAGGATACCAGGAGCGAGGTGAAGAAGAGAAGGGACATGACAGTTGTCCCGTCGATCACCTCGAGGAGCGATGATGGAGCTACACCGGTGGTCATATCTGCGGTGGTGGTGAGGAATTAGAATGAAGTTTTGTTGTTGCACCTGGGTACGGTAGTTTTTGTTGTCAAGACTTTGTGGCTGGTTGAGGGGGGGATAGGGTCGCTTACTGCTTATGTCATATGCTCGGTCAGCACAAAGCCTGAATTTTAGGAATTTGGCAGCCCCCTCTTTCCCCAGTCTTTGATAGAAGAAGCAGAGCACTGCGCATGAATTAGTTGATAGCCCGGTGGCTCCAGCGTTTTTAGGCGAGTAATTCGACGTGGTTGGTTAATTGTGGCAGCTATCACACCGGTATTCACTTGGCCTAACGGATCAGGCTGGGGTTAATGAGATCCGGCCAATCAGTACTCGAGTAGCGAACTGTGAATATCGACGGGGGGTATATTTGGGTGTTCCGCGATTGTTATTCTTTAATTGACCGAGCGGAAGGGGGGGATGTGGAAGACTCTGGCATTTACATAGTATCCACGACGGTATGCATGCATGTCGTCAAAAGCAGTCTAATTGGGAATCTTATTGTGGGGAAAACCGTGCTTGTATCATAATTTAACTGCTCCAGAGAGAATGCAGGTAGGCAGAAACAAAAATCACCGTTAAACTCACCAGCCGTATCGGTGCCTAGACTAACCTGTTTATCTACCAAAGCTGGAAAGCTGCCACCAACGCAGGCCAGGCCAGGCCATGTCCATACTCGAGTAGAGCTATCAAAGTCCCCACATTTTAATAAATACAGCATTGCACTGTGCTACACCACTCTGTCGGAATAGCCGGAGCCTACATTACTCCAGTAACAATAACACGGCCGTGGGTGGCCTAACTACCCTATCTCCCTCAAAATAACGTAACTTCGGACGCAATCGGGAAAGAGTCTTGTATGGAGGGGTAACTTCCCCTCCCAACTTTTGGTATTACTTGTATCATACCTCCAGGTAGCCGTTTGAGAGCTTTTGAGGATTAAGTTATCGTGAGCACGAGGGTGAACGAAGGGGGAAAGGGTCAGGGCTGACCATCCGGGATTGTGAAGTAGTCTTCGCAGGCTGCGAGAGCAAGGCTATCAGCTCTGGAAGACAATTGGGGCCGGAAAACCCTGTGGGGTTTCCTTCCATTCACGTGCTACCGGTAGGTCTTTAAGCCCCCGACCTGGCCGGTAGGATCGCGCAACACCCAAATACGATACGCACTCCTCACTGATTGGCTTGTAGCCTTGGGTTACCAAGACTCAGCCAATCAGGAGTGCAATTAGGAGCGAATGTGGATTTGCGGGGGGGGTTGTGCCCCTTCTATCGGTACCGTATTTAGTCTAGGTGTTCCATGATTGCATTTGGCTATGCTGCGTCAGTCAACATGATAGGTTGGCCCCTCCCTCCCCCGGTACAAGTACCATATCAATTTAACGCTATTATGTAACTTCCGAATGTTAGCTCCATGCCGTGCGTTCCCAATGACGAGTGATGTTCGGCGTAAACACAACCAGCACTTTTACTTAGAGGCCTCCCCGTCATCAACACAGACCCCGATAAGCTGTTGAGCTTGGATGGGTAGCGAGAAATGTAGATGAATTGGCGCTCAATTTAGGTTTATTACAGTACACGATCTCTCACCTGAGTTACCGCACTTGACAGTCCATGAACGACTTCCACAGGAACAGAACTTCACAAAACTTGAGCAAGTCGACACTTTTATGAAATCTTTCACTTATCATAGCTGGCTGTGCGCAGTGGCCAATCCATATATCGTAGCAGGCTTCGCACGTCGCATCACACAACCTAACGGCTGTAATGCTTTTTTACACGCGCGCGAAATCTAACCTCTGCTTCTCTAAACCGACTCAGGCCAGATGAAAGAAAACAAAGGGCTTATCAATTTGTGTACTCGGAAACAGCTAATCGCAAACAATTTGGGTAAGCAACCGGTAAGCATACTTCCACCGCCCCCAAAATATCCAGTCCATCCCTAGCCTTACGAGAACAACAAATTCCACGCCTGAAACTTGTGTTTTGGAGAGGGGCAGCTTATTAGGGAGAGACATAGGTACGATGGAGACAGATAGAGACAGAAAGATAAGAATAGGCCCATCAAAGGGGATTCGTGGGGTGGGAATAATTCTGATTCGAACGTAAGGGACAAGGACCAAAAGCAAAAATGGAAACAAAAACAAGGAACTAGCTATAGATGGGGGCCGGATGTGTGCTGCTGGTGTTTTTTTTTTATTTTTTTAATCGTTTTCGGTGAGCGGTGGATAAGGTAGTGGGGCAGCAAGGTAGTGGAGCAGTAAGGTAGTGGGGGCAGTAAGGCAGTGGGGGAGTAAGGTAGTAAGGTAGTGGGTAGTGAGGGAGTAAGGAAGTGGGTAGTAAAGGGAGCAGGGGAGTAGGGTAGCAAAGGGAGTGAGAGAGCGAGAGTAAGGGAGTAGAGAAGTAGGGGTGTACCAAGGTGTAGGGTAGTAAGGTAGTAAGGTAAAGTGTTTGGGTGGTAGGTCTGCGTTTTGGATATGGTCAAGGGAACTGTCACTAATCGTGACTAATCAGTGTCTTCCCCGGAGCTCGACGCCCCTGAATCACCCCTCCTGCCATTGCGCCAATTGCCCTCGCCGCTGCCCGAGGCCCCCCCTTCGGTCGGTGCATTGTCATGGCTGAGATGCTGGTCATCTCTGGTGGTCATCCATTCCTTCTCCAGCTGGAGCTCTTCAGCCCTCCCTTTTTGGGCGCGGAGCTGGGTAGCTCTGCCTTCCCATTTAATAATCCTATGCCCCAACTCCTCCCCGCCGAATTTACCGAGAATCTTTGCGTATGGCTTGTATGTGGCGGCATCCGCTTGACTCCTCGATAGGGCACGGCCCATTTCCTGGAAACAAAGTCCAGTCTTCTCGGGCTCTGACAACGATCCCCAATTTTGCCACTCTTGATCCAGCCTTTGGGACCACTTGCTGAGATCGGGTTGTTTGAATTTTACACCGAGGGCAATGTATTCTGTAACTCCGGGGATTTGATCGCCCCAGGAACTGAGATTACGAGTGGTTGCAGGGGAAAAGACGTCCGCAGGCGGAGGGAGAAATGCATAGACTAATGCCGGAAAATTGACAAGGCCCTCAGAATCAGGCTCCAGAGTTGGGTAAGTAGGGGTGGTTGCGCTATTGGGAGAATCGTGGGTTAGTGAAAAACTAAGAGAAGAATGGACAACTTACACCGCTGAAATCTCCATAGCAATCTCCTTCAGAACCATGCTCCTGGCCATCTCGGACATCCTCTTGGCACGCTTCTTCGCAACGTGCCTGCCCTTGTGACGTTGATAGTTTCTTTTGTTTTGGCGGGATTTGATCTGTGTTGTGCCATTGCCGCAATCGGGATAAACATTCTAGAATAGGGTGACTTGGGATGCGGGAACTCACCTCTTTTGGATCAAGCTTATCACACCCCTTAAGCCTCCTGGCATCCTTCCGGATCTCCCTCATTCGTTGAATAGCTTCATTTGTATGTTTTTCATCAGGTTTCCCGGGGCTTACAGAGTAAACCCAATAGTCATAGTGCCTTCCAAGTCCTGACTTTGAAAATAGCACGCCGCACCACTCGCAGGGGCAGTTCTTCGGTGGGCTGGCTCGTTTCTTTGCTGCTGGCTCGGGAGCGGCTGTCTCGACTACCGATGCAGCAGCCGTAGGCATCGTAGCGAGACAGGATGGAGCAGTATAGGTTTGATGATAGAGTGAAGGAGATGAGGGAAGAAATGTCCGGGGGGAGAAGTGAGGATAACGCGAGGTTAAGTTAGGCTTTATCCCGCACTAAACAAGCGCCTTGGAGGCTCGAAGCCACCATGTCTTGGCATAGCCCAGGCCGGGAGATCACCACAGGTGGAGGGCTGAGATTGGTTCTTGACATTCCAGATGAACATAATCTTTTGTGATCTTTGTCCAGCTGACGGTCAGGGAATTCTTTCACGGCGAGAAAGGGCGAATCTAGTACCGCATACGCATACAGACGGGAATCAACCAGACAGTGGTGTTCGACCTGCATGATGTTCCAGTTCCATAGCCATTGGTGGGCAGCGGTTACCCCGAGCGCCTACAAGGGCCAAGGGTGGGGAGGGGGTGCATTTGGGCTTGAGTCAAATGTCAATCTTAATGGCTTTTCGGCTGGGCTGGCTGAATTCAGTACTCTATGCATGTATCATATGCTGAGTGCGAGCAATGAGGATCAATACTCGAGTACCGGTACCGTAGTGATATTCCCCCCCGATACGAGATTGTAAAAGCCTTCGCCCTGCCGGGGCCCGTGTCCGCCGAGCAGGAATAGACGGGCTTATGTTCTGCGTGATTTCATAAAAATTGGGATGATACGAGTAATGATGGACAGGATGCAAATTATTATGATATGAGGATATCGGAGGACTGGAATGAACCGCCCTCGATGGTAGCATAGCCCTGGTACTCGAGTACTGGTAATGAAGGCCAGGCGTGAACGGGGCGGGAACAGGAAATACCGATATCTATTCGGCTGGGCTGGTTGGCTCTCGTGCCTAGAGGCGCTTCGATGCTGTGTTCGAGCACACGCACATGCAGTTGGAAATGATGCCGGATTATCAAAATTTATTATAAGGAGACACCGCCAATCCAGGCATACGGCCACCATAAAATCAAAAACAAAACTAAAAACAAAACTAAAAACAAAAACAAAATAAATAAAACAAAATAAATAAAACAAAAATAAATTCACTCCACAACAAATTCACCAATCCACGTCAAAAACAAATGCCGGAGGGGTGTCTGGCTCTTTGAACCACCTCCAAAATCGTTTCTTATTACTGTTATCTACTGCACCAGTAGGCTGCTTTAAGAGCCAATGGTAGAGCTCCAGGGGTGAAGGACTTTCTGTCTGGTTTTCCTGATTTGGTGATGCCCCACCGATTCCTCAGGTGTGGGCACAGTCAGTATAATATCGAATTGAACCAGGTGTGGGCTTGAGCGACGGGATCGGATCCTGGATCCTAGCATAAGACGGCCAGTATTATGATACGGTCCTTCATTATTGGTCTGCCGTAACCCGCCACCTCGCTCTTTAGAACACCGTGCCCCACTATTGTCCTCCGGCACTAACTTCCAGCAAGTAATTGGAACTCGGGTCTCTCGATGTTGAATGAAAAAACTCCCTTGGAAATCAGGACCACCCCGAATGGAGCCAGGCGAACTGCCAGCTCACGGTCTCTGCAAACCACCAAAGCAGCCCAGCCGGGTCGGGGGTTTTTTGCTGGTTGGCCTTGGCACTTTTGTCTTTGGTGGGAGGCACAAGACTCTTTCGCTTCTTCCGACAGCAGAAGCTGCCGCCCCGTGCATCGCAAAGAGGGTTTAGATTGTCGGCATCACAGTTGTTCTACTGCCCCGGTACCACATTTTCTCTTCTTCAGATACCGCTCTCGAGTTCGGGTTCACGAACAGGTTGCCTGTCCTTGCCCACACGATCAATCCTAGGGGTTTTGATCACTGGACACAACTCGCAGTGCCACTTGGTGCTTCCTTAGGTGGTTAAGGACACTTTCAATTACTAATGTCTGATACAGTATATCCCGATGCTATCTCTCATCGCCTATCTATGAGTGTATACCGGTAGTTTGATCCTCTATTCACGAGGCGGCTGCCCAGCTATTCGGGAATAGAAGTTCACAAGAGTTAAAGTTCACAAGAGTTGATGGCAATGCTCCTGTGGGGTATTATAATACTCGTAGAGGGATCCAGCTGTGAGACTAAATCCCTGCGGAAAACGTCGTAACCACAGCAACATCGATAAATCAGGAAAGGCGAAATACCAAGACCCCACACTCGGTGTTTTCTGCGAGGATGAACACCCCTGCCACCCACCAGTGGGTGGTAGGGGTACGGTATCATAGTGGCTATCCTTGCAGGAAATATCAAGATGTAAACAATGGCCAAGGGAAAATCCAAACTACAAGGAGTATGGTAGCTACTATTTCCGCACACAATCCTTGAACAATACAATAATTTAGGCGAGACCATGCCTCGGGCTACTACCTGCTCGGCTTTGGTTCATCTTGGTGTCTTGTCACAGTGCTGGAACTCAAAAATTTCATGATGTTCACACTATGTTCGTCCTGTCATGCATGGCATTTTTGGTAGGGATTATATTTCCTGCTGGATCCCTCTAATGGAATTTGGGAGGTTGGGGATAAGTCGCGTACTGCAAGGCTACTCTAGTGATTATCTCGGGTGTTCATGCCCGTTTCGGACTTTTTGTTTTGTGTCAAGAAGTAAATTAGAGACATTCACAAAGTTCGGACGAGGATACGTTGACTCCAGGCGGGTGGAACACCAGGGAATATCATTGGTGAGCAGAGAACTGTAATAAGTTAGGTTAGTTGAAGATGGTTGGACGTGTTGGCTAACCGAAATCATCCGGTAGCCATGATGCCCAAGTCCTCCGAACCCGCAAAATCCTCTGCCATCGGGGCGATATAGGTAAAACTGAAGAAAAAAAAGTCTTAAACTAAGAAAAACACCTGAGAGCCCCATATTAAGCCTAGGAAGTGGCATGGAAATTCCAGGCACGGAGCACAAAAAATCCTGGTTTGGACCTTGCTCTGCCAGGGCAGGACCGGAGGTAGTAGCAGGGTTCTGGCCATTCTGATGGCGGTTTTATCCCAAAGTTAAGTGCTTTCCACAGGCCCACGAAGCCTCGAGTTCAGTGTTGCAGGATGGGATCGTGAGAGTTCATTTATCGTCTTACCCCATGTTTGCCTTCCCGACCCGGGACGGAAGGCGGGGTAAGAAGAATCGGCACGGAAGGAGCTTGCCTAATCCAGTGTGTGTGAATCGCTCGTCACATACAAGCACATACAAGCCTTAAGGGGGATGTTTTTGCACAAGACAGGAATTATTTCACGGGTTAACCTAGGTTGACTGTTCAATAAACTTTCCATAATATTATATAACTAATCGGACCTTGTATCATACCGGCGCGGGTATCATTATTTGGCTAGGCAAGCTGCGGACCCAGTCTGTGACCCGTGCCTCGCACTCAATGCTGCGGGTTGGCCTCTGGGGGATCCAAACCGAGAGGTGGTTGCTGTAAATAATAATAAACCCATCATAAAATCTCGGCGCACTTGTTGGGCGTTAGGCCGGGGAGGCTGTGCACGATACTTTAGTGGGGGTATTGGTGTAAGGGCAATGGGACCCATTGTCCAGTGCCTTTTGGTGTACGGTACCGGTACTCGAGTACCGTATGGGCCCTCAATAAGCGAGTGCCTTTATCCCACCCCACAGGCTCGCTAAGAGGCAGGGTAGTTGATGCCAGCAGAAAATATTTCTTCTGTGAAGTCCAGCTGTCATTACACCACACGGTGGGTAGCTAGGCTTTTGTTGTGGAGTGTTTATCACCAATCTTGATCCCATGGGCTCTTAACGAAACGTATCACCTGGCTCTCTCTCGTATATGGATAGGGCATCTACTTAAACCTATCTACCAGCCCCACCTCCGCTGTAAGCCACGAACCAAATAGGATAACGAGTGATTTAGCGTGAGTCTCGGACTCCCAGAATGAAATCGTGGCAAGTCCCAACAAGCACAAGCAGCATAGGTGGACGCTCTCTATTTAGATTGGCACCCAGAGTTCCTAAATCCTTGAGCCTCTTGGTATCCCAATACCATTGCGTGGGCAATGAGTGCTGTACAAACAGCAGTCCTGCGTCCTTTATGTTACCGATGTTACCTAGTAGCAAACCTCCGGTCGACTCCTCCCAGCCCCCCCTGAACAGTATCATAAAGCAGTTCCTCCACCTGTCTCCCTTCCTCACATCCTCATACATTCATTTTTATTTTTTATTTCCTCTTACTTGCACACCTATCACCCCACCCTCAATTACTCACACTCTCGTGCCTAACCCTAGGCTACCGTGTCTGAGCGTAATGCGTAAAGAGAGGAATAAATTTCTCGATTCAGAAGGATATCTTCGTCATTTCAATTTCTGTCTGCGGCAAGATCGTCTCGTAGCTTACTTCATTGAAACGAACTAAAGGGGGAGACCAAAATCCTTGGAGGTCAGTCTGCTCGAGGGGGGGAGGAGCCCGGCACTCTTCTGCGCACCCAATTTAACCAGTTTGCTCATTTCTATCTTCTAGTGCCGAGGGATATTCCAATCAAAATGCAATGTCTTCGAGGGAGATTGCTCTTATGCAGCGGAGGGTCCACTCAGGCCATGTTCAAGGTCTTCCTGTAGACAGGGATATAAAATTATTATTTTTTGGATGAATTCAAGGGAGCGAGAAATAAGACAATGTGTTGAACTGGATGACCCAAAACATGAACCCTATGGGGAGGTTGGGAAGAAAAATCCTGATATTTAGGGGCTGCGTTGGGTGGGATAATACGACGAGAGGGTCTGGAAGATGATGAGAAAAGAGGGTTATATAGTTTTGGCCGGGCTAGGTTAGCCATTCTTGTTTTTTGTGTCCCCCCCCTTGCTATGACTGTACTAAATTTTTAAAGTGCGGATTGGTTACTCATGGCCGTGCTGGCTCATTCGCTTCTGTTCCAGTTGGTATTGTACACAACAAAATCGGACAGCACACTTTAGCGTGCACAATAGCTGCAACTGAGTCAGTAGTGATCTGCGTGGACAGCAACTTCCATCTCTTCTAACCACGTTGGTTGAGTGTCGGGTCTATTAGAACCATTGTCTAATCCGATTTCGGGGGCAGACATTGACCCACTTTGGAGCACGTCCAATAGAGATTCTTAGGAAGGGGATGGGAAATAGAGTGACTATTCTTAGTGTTAATGACATGGTCCGCATCGGCAGAAACCTATCAAGGCTGAAGCTAGTAAGGGAGAAAAGAGGAGGGTACTATGACCGAAAATTTAGAGATCCTAATTCGGTTTGGGTAGCTACGTTTACTATAGAAAACTCATTTGAATCACTGGGAGGAGTCATTGTCACCGCAGCGCTGTTTCTACCAGTGAGTTAGACTCAATAAATCCTCGCCCAGAAGATATTATTGCTGACAACAATCATAATATGTCACTCGATCCAAGCAATCAGGTGCATCAACTGCTCAAACCAGCACAGAGAAGGGTGACAGCTATCTATAGTATCTATCCTCGCCTTTTATGCTTGTAGTTGGCACTTGCCAACGCATTTATGATACTTGGTGTTCGGGCTGGATTCGGTTCAGCCTCAAAAATTCATCCTATCTTATCCCTTCAGCTATTTGAACTCGTGCTGTTTAAGCGGCGTACTATAGTTCAAACCATCCGTAAGATTTAGGGATCCTTCCTGGTGTGATGCAACCCAACGGATCGCTCCTGAAGAGCTTGAATCATACTCCCCAAATTTCCGGCGCCGGCTTTGGAAGGCTATGTCTCAGAAGAAGCATCTCCTTGAGAGCGGGCTTGGCCTTCGAAAGAAGGGAGAAGCGAAAATTTCCTGATATGGCTTTTGGGCCAAGTGGGAAATGGTCCAGAGTTGGGGTTTTGTGGAGGGAAGCACGAAAGTCACAGCTTGCAATCAAACAAAAAGCATCTCTAACTTTTCGGACATAGAGTCGTTGACTTTATGGACGGGTTGTCCTTGTATTATTCCTTTGGATCGCCTCTTTCATTGGTGAAAATGGGGCTGGTCGACTATCCTGAATGAAGCTATCCAACATCTGCAGTTTCCCCACGCGGACCAATGTTCATACACGGCGCTTCCGTTCCGAACAGTGGCCATCTATTGGGGGGTGACGCAAACGTAGAGGGATTAGGTAGAGGGGATTGGATTGAGACAGGAATGATTGGAAAGTAGAATGATCCAACATTTAGAAATCGTTTTGAAAGACTTAAGATCATAGGTGGGATTAAACCGCTCGAGGGGAGCATTATGGAGAATATGTTGCTTTCGAGGCTATTGAAGCGGTACACGAGACCTATAGTTTTGTGGATAAATACTGTCTTGCCTACCAGGGAAAAAAAGGCCAAACCGGTAGCAGCTATTTGTTAGTCCTTTCCTCCCTCTTAGTTGGCGGGGGCGGCTAACCTATCGCAGAGAGACGGGGAAGCTAATCTTTAGCTTTGCGGAAGATAATAAGATACATGATTGGGACTTTGATGTCTTGTTACTTCTTTTGGTTTTCAAAGGAACAGTGCTTGATGAGCTCAACAAGGTTGGAGGGAGGGAGGTTTGTTGGACTTTGAGTTGCTGGGAGGTGTGGTAATGATCAAGGGAACTCTGCCTCATCATGTCAGGTGGACTCGATAGAAAGGCGGTAAGAACACGATATTTCGTGGAAACCGAGGTAAGAGGCTCATCTCTTAAGGCAGTGACCTGTTTTTAGACTCTTACTGTGGACCCCGATAGCACGAGTTTGTATATGGGTAATACGAGGTAGCTGTAGCAGGGCTTCTGGATGAGATGCTCTCCAGTAAAGGGCTAAGGGGGTGAGCTGTTGGTTCGGATTATGACTGCCTGGGTTCGAGTTTAGGGAATTAGAGAATGAACAGATTTTTAGCTACATTATCTTCCTGCTTTTATGGACCTTACATTTAGCCAGACTTTTGGACCTCAGGGGTTGAACTGGGGTTCCTCTACTACCGGCATAACTTACAGGGCTCGTACTGTGCCATGGCTCTATTCCCCTCGCGAATAGTTGTTTCTAATTGGAGAAATCTGAAGGCATCACCCGCATTGCAAGATTTATTTGTAAATCAGTTTGCAAGACTAATCTGTATTGGCACCAGTACGATTACCCGCACCATTATCGGGAGAAGAAGTTATTCGTGGCGGCAATCCTTAAGCCAAAGCCTCATCGCAAAGATGGTGAGGATTAGGCGAAAGATAGGGGCTTTGCATAAAGTTTCTCTGAATGGTTAATGATCACTAAGGGGCATTTTGGTAACGACCCCTGATGGCATAGAGAAAAATACGGGACAACGAAATATTTGGTGAGAACACCGCAACAACTTCACAACAAAAAGGTTTTAAGGATGATATGTATGATAAATTAACTATCAAAATGGTTAAAAAGAGTTACTATGATACCAGGAGAAGTATTAGACTCTAAATCAGAATCAGTATTTTCTACCTGCTCTGCTGCATGTGTTTCCTCTTGTTAAAGTTTTTGATCTTCCTGCGTGGTTGCTCCTCTCAGTTAGTTTCCCACACTCACCAAATTTTTCGTTGTGCCCTATTTTTCGCTATGCCATCAGGTATGATACGTTAAAGTTAAGCCGTCATTTGAAGTGTTTGTCATCTCAAAACTCGCTTTGGGCTCAAGATGTGATTTGAGATGACGGTGTTTGGTACACGTTTTGGCTCAATTTTCAAAATGTGTTCTGTTCTTTGTTTAGGGTTATGAACTGTATGACCTAGATTACTATCTGTCATAATAATAATACATTATTATTATTATTATTATTATTATAATTTTATTTTATTTTAATAGGATTCTAATATTGAAAAGCCCTAACCGTGCCAAGGTTCCTGCCGATTATGTAACTGCAAGCAGTTGCAAATCTTGCAGCACGTCTACTACGTGCCCAACGGCTCAACGCAAGATTCGGCTCAACGCCAGTTTTTCCATTTTATTGCATCTTCAAACCCTACTGTTCAACAGAATCACGGAAGAATGGCCAATACCTATAGCGAGATTGAAGCCAGAATTGCCCTCGCATGTCAGACACTCCAAGCAAGTGACAAACCGAATGTTGCTGCTGCTGCACGAGAGTTCGAAGTCCCGGAGACCCGTCTCTGAGCAAGGTGGAAAGGACGTCAAACCAAGACCACCCGACCCCCAGCCAACCAAAAGCTTACCAAAGAAGAGGAGACTGCCGTATGCCTTTATCTTAAACGCTTAGATAAGATTGGGACGTCTGCTCGGCTACAGATGGTGACAAAATGTGCGAATAGCATTCTCCGTCAAAATTATACAAGTGGGGATTCCGCCTCTGCTCCGCCAACGGTTAGTTCTTCTTGGACGAATCGGTTTCTGGATAGGCATCCCGAATTCTATATAAGAAAGCAGAAGACTTTGGAGGAAGAGAGAAAACGAGCCCATGATCCCAAGACAATCCTAGACTGGTTCCAGCGCTTCCGGCTTCTCTGTGAAGAAAAGGGAATTGTGAAGGAGGATCTTTATAACTTTGACGAGACAGGCTTCAGGATTGGGGTGGGGCGGGATCAGTGGATATTAACACTGGATCCTGAGCGGCAGTCATATTTACCTAGTACGACAAACCGGGAGCTTATTACCTGTTGTGAGGTAATAAGTGGTAATAGGCATGTTCTGCCACCGATGGTAATTCTTCCGGGGGTCTTGCACCTTGAGGATTGGACTACAAAAACCGAGTTAGAGGATGATGTGCTACTAGCAGTCTCTGAATCTGGTTATTCAAATGATCTGCTCTGTTTGGAATGGCTCAAGCATTTTGAAAGGTTTTCTGCATTGAGGCAGGTGGGGGTATACCGTCTTCTACTGCTGGATGGATACGGATCGCACTGTACCCGTGACTTTATTAGCTTTTGCAATCAACAGAACATAATTCCATTCTGTCTTCCTCCTCATACTACGCACCTCATTCAGCCTCTTGACGTCGTTGTTTTCCAGCCTCTCAAACATTATCATAGCGAGGCGATCGACTATGCAACTCGCACCGGATGCTCCGACTTCAATAAGATAGAATTTCTCTCCGCCCTTCGCTCAATCCGCCTTCAAGCCTTTAAGGAAAGCACAATTCTGTCTGCTTTTCGGAAAACAGGACTGATTCCCTGGAATCCTGATGCTGTCCTCTCCCGCTTACTCGAAAATCAAACTCTTCACCACCGCTCACCAATTACACCACCACCACCCACTATTCCACCTGCTCTCTCTACTCCCTATACTATCAGATCACTGAAACGGCAGGCTGAATACCTGGAGAATTCCGATCCTGGTTCGCCTACATTCAAGACCAATATGCAGCGCTTTATTCGTGGCAGTATTGTGCAAGCTCAAACAGGTACCATGGCTCAAGAGGAGTTAGCCAGCACACGAGCAGCTGAACTTGCGCGGGCAAATCGGCAAAGTCGCAGCAGAAGGGCAGTGCAGAAAGGGGGGGTTATCTATGTGCACCAGGCTCGTGCAATTGTATCTAAAAAACAGGAATTGGATACAAGAAAGAAGGTTGAAAAGGTGGAGCGGGAGCTTGAACAGCTTAAAAAACAGACATTACGCGAACGGAAAAAGATTTGGAAGCCTATTTTCCAAGAACTGAAGAAGTCTAAACTAAAGCTGAAACCCCATTCACCCAAGAATGTCAGGCGTTGTTGAGAAAATGTAGTTTAAGCAATGAAGGTTTCTATAATCTGGCGTTGAGCCGAATCTTGCGTTGAGCCGTTGGGCACGTAGTAGACATGCTGCAAGATTTGCAACTGCTCGCAGTTACATAATCGGCAGGAACCTTGGCACGGTTACCTCCATGAACAGGCTTTCTACGAGTAATAAAACCTAAATGGTAGTTTCTAAATGACATACTGTTCGGCACGGTGCTGTAGACAAAACGTGTTTTTTAGCAAAACGCGTTTTGAGATGACGGTCATCTCATATGACGATGCGCCAAACGCCTAAGCTATGAACGTTTCTTGGCATGTGCCGTGCCGTATGATGTCATTCCGCCTACCGCCGTCAACCGGTACGATACTCGAGTAGAGTACCGGTACTCCAGTACCGTATGTCTAATCCAGTTTTTCCCCAGGCTGCTTAATTTCTCCTCCCTGCCCTACTCTGCCTTCCTTGATTGCTTCATAGTATTATACTCTACCTCTCAGATAGAAAACGGTTTTGAGTGCTCTACATAAGGAACTCCCCCCCTCCTCCGAATGTACCAGTACTCGTACATATCCTATCCTTCTCGTCCCATCATTTGCTATGTCGGCACAAACATACCTCAAGGATCACCCTGAAAACGTGACCGAATCTGGTCCTAAAGCTCACAAGCTTCAACAGCGCGTTCGCTCTTTGAGCATTTTTGGTTTGATTGTCCAAATAGTGCACCTCAAGAACCGCCTGGGAAAATACAAGAACTTGATCAATAGAAATCACCGTCACGATGAACTACACGAGAAACTTGTGGACGAAAAGAGGGACCAAATCAAGTCGAAAAATAGGTTCAACAGCTTTGCTGGACCTAGGATGGGAAATGGAGTCAAGTGGTATATAGATGGGAAGGACTACTTTTGGGCTGTCTCCATGGCATTAGATAATGCACAGGAGACCATTTACATTGCGGATTGGTGGCTTTCTCCCGAGCTGGTGAGTGCGCTACGCTGTGCCTGGGTGAACTTGTGCGGAGAGCTAATGTGCGTAGTTCCTCCGACGGCCACCGTATTATAATATGGAGTGGCGGCTTGATAAAGTCTTGAAGAGGAGAGCAGAGGCTGGTGTGAAGATTTACGTTATTGTTTACAAAGAGGTAGTTCTACTTGTCTAATCTTTTAGAACTCTGGCTAACGTCAATTAGGTCTCCCAAGCGCTGACATGCAATAGTTCACATACTAAATCTGTGTTGGAAAATCTGTGCCCCAGGGGTCATCCGGGACATGGGAACATTGTGGTTATGCGGCACCCGGACCATTCGCCGTTTGAACATGCAGCCGATATGACATTTTATTGGGTTTGTTTTGTCCCAGCCCGAGATGGCAGACTCGACTCTGATGATAAATCTACCATAGGCTCATCACGAAAAGTTCATTGTGGTTGACGACAGAGTTGCATTCGCCGGAGGCCTAGATTTGTGTTTCGGAAGATGGGATTTGAAGCAACATCCGCTGGCTGATATGCACCCTACTGATGTTAAAAACGAAATCTGGCCCGGCCAGGACTTTAATAACGTAAGCCACATCTCCTTGCCTACTTACAGGGACCTGGCTGATAATTAGGCAGAACCGAGTCATGGACTTTCATGACGTCCAAGATTACAAACAGAATCAGCTCAATAAGAAAGACTATGGACGAATGCCATGGCATGATGTGAGCCTAGGATTTGTTGGACCTGCAGTTCAGGATCTCGCGGAACATTTCGTTGGTGTAAGTCCATCATTGCACGTATCGCTAGAACCATCGCTAATATTGAATAGCGGTGGAATTTGGTTAAACGTGATAAATACAAGCGGCACTCATCATATCCTTGGATCGAGCTCACATATTCCCCCAAGGACATTCTTGGAGTTTCACATCCGCGGTTTCCTGTGGGAGGATACGTCCAACACCCGCTTCACCCCTATAGTGAATCTGGAGATCACTCACCCAAAGGCTCCTGTCAAGTACAACTTGTCCGATCAGCTGCAGATTGGTCTCATGGAATTCTGAAAGAGGATAGCATAGCTAGCGCGTACAAGAAGCTCATCAACGAGGCTCAGCACTACGTGTACATTGAGAACCAATTCTTCATTACAGCGACGGGTGAGGGCCAAGCACCGATTCGTAACACCATCGGACGCGCGATTGTTGATGTAGTGGTTAGGGCCGCGAAGGAAAAAAGGAAATTCAGAGTTATCGTCGTCATTCCTTCGATCCCTGGGTTTCCGGGCGACCTGAGGGATAATGTAGCGACCGGTACTCGTGCCATAATTGACTACCAGTACAAGTCTATATGCCGTGGAAAGCACTCCATTATGCAGATGATTGAGCAGCAAGGCATTGATCCAAAGCAATACATTTTCTTTTTTAATCTAAGGATCTACGACCGGCTCCCTAAGTCCAAGGCTCTCGGGGAGACTGAAGAAGAAGCGGGCGTGTCCTATGCCAATCTCCAGCGTGCCCATGCTGTGGAGGTTATGGGGGAAAGAGGAGCCACACAGGGGCGAGGATGGGATGATACCAACTCTGAGGGCCCGATATATCCTGGCGGGGGGGGTGAATGCAAACGCGAGCTAAGTAAGAAAAAGGGCAGGTTCGAGAAGCTCCAAGAGGAAGCCCAAAAGAAAGGTCTCTTGAATGAACCTGACTCGATCGCAAAGGATGCGATGCTTGGTAGTGATAGCGTTACCTCAGAGCTTTCGCCCAAAGAGGAGGATTCTGAGAAGGAGAACTTTATCAACGAAGAGTTATACGTACATGCCAAAGTGCTGATCATCGACGACATAGTTGCGCTGGTTGGGTCTGCGAATATCAATGATCGGTCACAGCTCGGGGATCACGATAGTGAGGTTGCGGTAATCGTTGAAGATCAAGATAAGATGGCATCCCGAATGAATGGAGAAGAGTACCGTGCGGCCAGGTTTGCAACTACCCTCCGACGAACCCTGTGGCGGGAGCACCTCGGATTGTTACCACCCCAATCGTTGGATGCAAGGGAGGACCCGAATGCCCACCCACCAGGACATGGAGGTAATGAATGGGACGAAGATAGCAAGGAAGACGAATTAGTAATTGACCCGCTGAATGAGAAGTTATGGCAGATGTGGACCGGAAACGCATCACATAACACCGAGGTCTACAGGGAGCTTTTCCACTGTGATCCCGACGAAACAAGTACGCCTTCTATTCATCTCTCCCTCTTGTCTCGCTATGGTAAACTAACAGAAAACAGTCAGAACATGGAAGGACTACGATCAATTCCTACCCCGCGGTGAAGACGTGAAGAGCGGGCATCTGGTTGTCGGGCACGACGTTACCGTCGAGCAAGTACGAGAGAAACTAGGGAGCATTAGGGGACACTTGGTTTGGATGCCGCTGCGCTTCTTGGAGGAGGAGGAGTTGGCGGAGAAGGGATTACAAGTTAACACTTGGACTGAGAGTATTTACATCTGAATGGCCAAGTTAGTGTAAGGTAACTAGGTACCGATATTAGAGAATTCAATATTTAGCATCCTAGGTGGAGCTTTTTTCTTTGCTTTAAAACCATTTGATACCATTCGGTGCTGTTTAAAGTGAATCTATTGAGTCACGAGGTGTAATTATTGAACTCCGGGTCGCCTGAGGTTTGGGTGTCCCCCTTCATCGTGCTCGGTTTTGCCCTCGTCCACATCCATATATCTGTTACCAGGTTTGTTTCTTGGAGATTGCAATATTCCTTGTGTCTGCGAGCTTGTGAGGAGGCGGAACAGAAGGGAAAAGAGGTCGGTATTTTCATTTGCTACTCGGGACTGTCGTAGACAGCCCGTGAAAGCTCCTCCTCTCGCTCATGGAATTATTCCGCAACTCCGATACCAACGTCAGCTCCTAAATAAGCCGGCACAACACCTACTCGACTAAACATGGTATTCCTCGCTATAATATGTACCGGCAGAACTCCAGCCCTAGTAGGATTGGAAGCCCTGGCTTTTCACCGCATGTTGATTGTTACCTTCAAAAATATCCGTTATGTGGATGAAGAATGGAAACCAAGATTAAACTGGCAAAGCTGTGCGGCCATAGATTTTTTTACTGGGAAGGATATTATCGCTGGAAATCCTGTAGAAATAAATCGCGCCCCAGCTTGCCAGCTACAAAGCAAAGCTCCCCACGCCAAGCCCGGAACCCCCAACCTAACATCTCTGCTCAACACATCGAATCCAAGCCATCCAAGCGATCCATCTAGAACTCGCTGTTCCACAATCACGTAGCATTCTACCCCCAAGTCCCTTAAACCAAACGCGCTCCCATTGCAAATGTCCTCCGCTCCACCCTCTCCAGAATCTACTTAGATGGCCACCCCATTAAACCTAACATTCACCCCCGCCTGCACTACCATTCCTAGATCCCCACCTTCACCTGCCTCCTCGAACGACCAATTCTCGAGCGCCGCTGAAGAAGGCTACGAACTCCGCACCCTACCCCGCGCTCCCACCACCACCGACGATGATGAAGACAACAACAATGAGGACAATGAACGTGGAGCGTTAATCCCCGGGCAGGAATCCACACGGCGGAGTAGGCGGAGGGAGCGGGAGGATGTGCTGTATGAGACTTTCCAGGAGAGTGAGGGAGAGGGAGAGGAGGGGGGCTCTATACGAAGGCGGGAGAGGAGACGGGGAAAGAAGGAGTTTTTCTATAGCGCCGCACAGGAAAGGGCGGTTGTTCGCCGGTTGGATTGGTGTCTGGTGCTGTTTCTGGCGGTGTTGTATATGTTGAGTTTTTTGGATCGAAGTAGTAGGTTCTCTTCTCCTTCCTCGGCAAGGTTGGACTTGCGCTGATTTTTTTTTCCGTTTGGTTAGATATTGGGAATGTGAGTTATTTGTGCTCTACCGGGATTGTCCTGCTGGGGGGTACGGTTATGGGGGAAGGGATTGAGTGAGTGGAACGTGCTGATGGGATTAGGTACGCATCGCCGGGATGACAGAGGATCTGGGACTTGAAGGCGATAATTACGAGTGGTTGCTTACGGCGTTCTATCTGACCTACATTGTTGTTTCCCTATATACCACCTAACACCCCGAGACTTGGCTAATGAATGGTAGTCATTCGAGTGGATGACCCTCTGCTGGAAAATCTTCCCAGCACATATATATATTGCCTTCTGCGTCGCCGGGTACCTCCCCCCCGCCTAATTCCTAACTATTGATTACTGCTGACAAATGATAGTTGGGGCTTCGTAGCATGCATGCGTAAGTTACCACTCGGCCCGACTACCAGGGATTACATCTAATGTTGTAGCGAAACACAGAAGGGTTAGCAATCAATTGGGGGACTCTGCTTGTCCTACGCGCGTTACTGGGCATCACAGAAGCTGCTTTCGGGCCAGGTATGTGCCACACAAATCATAGTGGATCACTCCTCTAACCTCCCAGGTGTACCATTTTACCTCTCGTTTTTCTACCGCCGTGAGGTAGCTTCCCCCGTCTATCCCATCAAGAGATTGTATATTAACAGTCGAGCAGGAGTTAGCCCTCCGCACAGGCCTATTCATTTCCGCAGCGCCATTAGCAACAGCGTACGCGGGGTTCTTGGCATACGGGATCACCTCCATACCCTCTCCTATCGCTCCCTGGAGACTGCTCTTCATACTTGAGGGTTTCCCGTCGATGGTCATGGCCATAGTCTCATATTATCGGATTCCGGACTCCCCGGCTGATGCTGGGTTCTTAACGCCTGAGCAGAAGAAGATTGCCAGGCGACGGTTGCTGGTTGTCAGAGATGGGGATGATGAGGAAGTTATTATGGGCGAGGAGGAAGGCCGTGGTGTAAGATGGGGTCAGGTGTGGCATGCGGTAAAAGATGTTGGGAATTGGGTTACTGCGGTAGGCATCATCGGGGCTTCCAGATTGACGGGAGCTAATATAACGAGTGATAGTTCATGTACTTCTTCTGTAACGTCTCTTTCTCATCCCTGCCTGTATTTCTGCCGACTATACTTAAAGAGTAGCCGCCACCTCCCCCCTGCGCTCTGAATCTAGGCTAACAAACGAATCTAGCATGGGCTATACCTCCATCCGCGCCCAAGCCCTCTCCACGCCCCCTTACCTCTTCGCCTTCTTCCTAGTCCTCCTCTCAACCTACCTCTCCGACCGCCTCCGCAGCCGCTCCTACCCAATCCTAATCCTCAGCCTAATAGCCTCCATTGGGTACTTCACTCTAGCCGCGACCTCCCACATCCAATCCTCCCTAGCCTCAGCAATCACAAGCCTCGACTCGGAAGCGCCCGCGGATATATTCAACGGATGGATATCCTCTGGCGCCGCGTCGACCTGGCTGCAGGAGAACGCGGCGGGTGCCCTCGCGGTGAAGTATGTCTCCATCTTCCTCGCTGCCGGCGGCATATTTTCGGCGATCGCCCTGGTGATGGTATGGAACGTGAATAACTGCGAGAGCGAGAGTGGCCGCGGCACTGGAATGGCGATATTACAGGCCGTGGGTCAGTGTGGGCCGTTACTGGGGACTAGGTTGTATCCGGAGGATGAGGGGCCGTATTATGTTCGTGGAATGGCGGTCTGTGGTTCTGCGATGGTGGCGGTTGTGCTGCTTGTTGGGGTGCAAAGATGGAGGCTTAAAAGGGCGAATAGAGAGAGGGATAGGAAGGAGGCCATGGAGGGGAGGGTGGGCAGGGGGTGGAGGTTCATGCTTTAGCATCCTTTCACAGATCAACTGGTTTCTATTCAGCGGGGAGGGTGTATATACTGTTTTAGTCTTCATTTTTATGCCTCCCTCTTTTTCCTGTCTGTAGTACATGAAATACTGGGGCTTGATTATTAGCTGCAGAAAGTACTATCACATTTGCTCACCTGCATACAAACCACTATGGACTTGACCAATTGATCAAGCTAATCCCTTTATCAACTAACTAGCCAGCCCAACCAACGCTAAAACAAATCTATAACCTCTACTTAAAATCCACACCACCCTTTACAGCCCATTCTCCGCCTTGAACTTATCCCAAGCCTCATTCAGCAGAGTGAAAACCGCCGAAGAAATCATCTTCTGTTCCGTCGTCGCTTCCAGTGAAATCTGCCCAATCGTTAGCCCCTCCCCCCCCAATTCATCCATCCACCCATACCCAATTGACGCATTGTGACGGTAGGGAGGGGCGAGGAAATACTACCTTATCAGGATGAACCTTTCCAATCCCCTTCATGTACGCAATCTTACACCTATTCGGCATCAACAGCTCCCCCATGCCAACCTTCTTCCACCCATTCCCTTCCCAGAGCACAGTGTCCAGGCTCGCTAGTAAGGCGCGCAGGTTACCTTCCTTGCCGGATTTCCAGGCGTTCACCCGGTCTTCTACTTTATCGTGGAGAGCTAGTTTTTCTTCTTCGACTTTGTCTGCTGCGGTGTTTGCTTGACGGAGGGCGATTACGCGTGCTGCCTCTCCACTACTGCCGCTGGTAGAGTGGGATGAGCGTGGGGGAGCGCGTCGGGTGGTGGGCGGAGCAGCGGCAGCAGGCTTTGGCTTTGGTGCGGGTTTAGGCTGCAGGGCGGCCTCGCAGCGGCGTTTTCCGGATATAGCGATTGCTCCGCCGGCGCTGGCTTCTACGGCCTGTGTCCAGGTTTTTAGTGCTTCAGCCCACTTCTCCATGTGCTCGTACCCTTCAGCTTTCCTGGTGAGTGTCTTCCCAAACAGCTCTTTCATGTCCCTTTTTGTCCCGTCTTCTAGCGTGATGGTCTCACTTTCGCCATTGCTGGGCCCAATTATCCCAAGCGCTTCGTCGCAGTCTGCTACTACCGCGCGGCTATCGCCGATCTTGAGGTTGCAGAGGGCGCGGTTTGAGAGGATTATTATGCGGATTGGGTGCTGCGGGGGTATTGGGTTTAACGAGGAGGTGTAGTGGGTTAGAGCTGTGGGGTAGTCTCCACGTTTGAAAGAGTCGGTGCCTTTTTGGCGAGAGACAGAGGATGCTTGGAGAGCCTGTTGTGATATCGGCACTACTTGGCGATTCGCGGTTGGGCGAGTGATAATTTGTGTAGTTGCACTGGGGGTTGGGTGCTGGGGAGCGGGTGAGAGAGTCTGTCGTTGCTGCTGTTGCTGTAGGAAGGGGTTTCGAGACGGTTCTCTCGGGACACTGGGGCCACCGAGCAGAAAGTCTCCTGTTGGTGGCTCAGGCGTCGCAGGTTTCGAACTTGATCTAGCAGAGGAAGATGAAGGTGGAGGTCTTCGCCGGTTCTTCGAAACATACTGAACCGCGCTATCTTCTACCGCTCCTCGAGCCAGCTTTGCTATCCTGTCGCTGCTGTTGGGGATAGAGGCTGCCGGCGATGGAGTTTGGCGAGGCCGTTCTCTCTCTCGCATTTCCTGCTCCTTCTGGCGAATCGCGGCTTCGAAAGCCTTCTGCCTTTGCAGTTGAATTTGTTCCTTCTCAGAGAGAGCCCTGGAAGGTTTCTCCTTTTCCTGCCTTCTCCTTGGTGGGGGTCCACTGCCAGCTTCGAGCATGAGAGCTTCTTCAGTTAGTAATGGCTCCGGAGCTTTCTCCCCCCGTGTTGGCCTTGCAGGCCTCATATCTTCCTCAGCAAACCTGGTCCTATCTTGCTTTTCACTGGATCCAGCGGCCTCCACTTGATGTTGCTGCGCATCTCTCATCCACCTCGGGAGGTTCGGGTCTTCTCCATCATTTGTACTCCCATCTTGAAGCTCCGCGATTGCCTTCCCGACCCTCTTTTTTCCAGTATTCCAAAGACTATTAGCGGATTTGAATAGCGTTCCACCAATCTGTGAAGCCATTTGTCCAATATCCTTCTCCTGTGTCTCACCATCCCCATCCCTCATCCATGCTGGTTGCCCGCTATCCTCCCTCCGTCTCCTTGGGGGGTCTGCACTTCTCTCTTGCTTGGCCTGCGAACTGCTCCTAGAACCAGACGGATTCGTAGATACAGGTTTGCTCTTCCTATGTGCATCTTCTAAAAGCCAACCCACCGCAGCCGTGACATCAAGACCAGTATCCGTTTCTGCGAGCGCCCTCTTAGCCTGCGCGACTGTAAATCCCATGTCCATGATTTCTGCAATCGCGGGGTCCCGTGGATCACCCCCCGGCAGCGGAAGCGGGGGATCTTCCATCTTTGGAGAGATTTTGGGTGGTAGCGCTTCAACCGGTTTCCCTAGATCCCCGAGAATATCTTCATCGCCGAATGCGCCAGAGGAGCCGTGCTGCGGTTTGAACGGAGATGGATCCCTGGAAGGTAAATTTTCAAGATCAAACGGATCCATTATATTATTACTCGAACCTTTTCTAGGATCTGTAGAATCAACCATGACAATGGGGGTAGGATCCAAGGGCAGAGGTGTCGCAACCCCACTCCCGATTGGCGGTGGGTAATAAGAACTATTGTCAACCGGGGTAGCAGCATTGAAGGCCGCTAGCAGATCCTCCTCATCGTCATCTACCTTCTTCGCGGGCATCGGAGACACCTTCCCGGACTCGAGGGAATCCCAAAACCCAGCATTCGCTCCCGCTTGACTGTCGCCAAACAAGGCGTCCATCTGCTTCCGCCGTTCCTCTTCCTCCTTGGCCTTCTGCTCTTGTAGCTGCTTCTGGCGTTCTTGCAGTGTTATGTTGCTGTCATTTACTTTGCTCCGGCCAAAGGAGACGAGATTACTAAAGCTATCGCCTGTCGGCGGAGGCTTTGTACCGGCATTTGCGGGAGAAACAGTGTGTGAGGATAGGGGAGACGGCCGTGCATTGAGCGGAGCTGGAGATGTTGGTTTCAGCGGAGGTGGTGGTCTAGAAGAGGAAGAAGGATTCCATGCGAGCCCTGCGAGGTCATCCATTGTGCGAAAGGGGTTGAGGTATTTACGGAAGGGAGGTTAGTAAAATAAATGGTTTCAATCATTTGGCCGGCGGCTGCATAGGCAAAGTTAAAACGAAGCTGCACGAAACGAGTAAAAAAACCCTAACCCTGCAATGCTCGTTACAAGTGCTCCAGTCTTCTAGCAACGTCTCCAGATGATTGGGACAGAATTTTACCCAGGCGATAGCCTACCGTGTTTACCAAAACTATTTTCAAATTGCTTAAGCAAAATTAAGCAAAACCACTGCGCAAACAATCTCGGCAAAGCTATCATATCACAAGCAAAAAAATATATTCTCATCAAAGCACCAAGACATTATCGTTCACCAAACCCGGTTCCCCGAGCCATCGGTCCATCGCAGGCTTTTAATATACTACACTGCTATTCCAGCCACCCGACCCTAACCCACCTAACTCAACAGCACCAGAATGACCGAATCACCTCTCAAAAACCTATCTCCACATTAGCCCCCCCCCCAGGCTTACGAACATGTGAAAGGGATCTCACATCTTACTGATGAACCTATCCTTATTGACAGGCCGTCCCTTCTTCCCGTCGGCCTTCCGCGGAACATCAGTCCACATCTCCTTAACGTTTTCGAGAACCATGTTGCAATGCCTGTCGAATGCCTTTACACGCGCGAGAAGCTTGCGGTTATTGCGG
>Ga0307509_10001062_pt1 | contig 47016 bp, 26 predicted proteins | sample 10_EM_MG_FD_202245 | JGI IMG/M metagenome (GOLD analysis project Ga0307509, IMG submission 202245) | Populus trichocarpa ectomycorrhiza microbial communities from riparian zone in the Pacific Northwest, United States - 10_EM | ecosystem: Host-associated > Plants > Roots > Unclassified | place... | reverse complement strand
GCCGTCCCAACGCTGGTGCGGGAGGGGGGTGTTGGCTTGTCCTTTTGAACTCAGAATCCTAAGGTAGGGTAACTATAGGTCTTTATTCACTAATGGAAGGCTAAGCCTTCCGGTATGCCTAACACCGTAGGCCGTACTCGTTACGCTTCCGGAAGCCGTTCGAACCGATAGTGTGGGGCTCAGCCTCGTGACTCAGGCGTCTAGCAACCAATAGAAAAATGGCTGCGGACACCACCCAAAAAATCTCACTCCTCCCCAAGCAACTTTTGGGGGTCAAACGACCCTCCCACCCCAAATCCTCTTCTCGACCTCCTCTCCCTCGTCTCTTGGGGAATCAATCCACCGCGGTATCATCGGGCTTCAATCATTCCCCCGGTGTCCTCCTCCGTCCTGTCGGGGGAACAAATGCCGCCAGCAAATGTTCGACTGTTATCGGGTATCCGGCTCCTAGATCGTTACTTGCGCGCATATCGTAGGTGTTGATGTTTCCACCACCGGAATCGGTTTGCCATGGGGCAGGCCTCGTGAGTGCAATGAAGCCTGGAAGCGCCCTTTAGGCTCGGTTTCTTACTGGCCAAGGGCCTAAATGCCTGCTGTCTTGGTGAGTTCGAATTTCAACCACTGGGGTTGTAACGGTGTCGGTGCTTGTGCGAAAACATTTTTCTTTTTTTTTTCTTTTTTATCAAGCTTTTCGATTTACTAGCTTAACTATCAACTAATAACAAAAGAAACCCCATCAACCGCTAGCAATACTAAGAGCCTTTACCTAGCATTAAGTCTGTTTGGCTCGGTACTCAAGGCAGCCTCCACGCTACAACCTCCCGATTGTCCCCACAATGAGCCCAAAAAGAATGGCAATATCGCCTACCGAACAAAAGAGATGAAACATCGCCTCACAACAGCAAAGTGGTGGGACCTCTAGAGAGGCCGCAACTAAATACCTACTGCGTACCCCGAATGTCCCCTCGTGCCCAGTAAAAAGAATGCAAGGGGGAATAGAAGAGCCCCTGCCAAAAACACCTCTGCCCATTTCCATCCTTCACCACTCGTGTGGCTTATCGCGCCCCCGTAGGCCGTACTCGTTACGCTTCCGGAAGCCGTTCGAACTGATGGTGTGGGGCTCAGCCTCGTGACTCAGGCATCTAGCAACCAATAGAAAAATGGATGCGGACACCACCCACAAAATCTCACTCCTCCCCTAGCATCTTTTTGGGGGTCAAACGACCCTCCCACCCCAAATCCTCTTCTCGACCTCCTCGCCCTCGTCTCTTGGGGAATCAATTCACCACGGTATCATCGGGCTTCAATCATCCCCCCGGTGGTCCTCCTCCTTCCTGTCGGGAAGACAAATGCCGCCAGCAAATGTCCAACGGTTATCGGTCATCCGGCTCCTAGGTCGTTCTTAAGCGTATACCGTAGGCGTTATTGTTTCCAATACCGGAATCGGTTTGCCATGGGGCAGGCTCGTGAGTGCAATGAAGCCTGGAAGCTCCCTTTAGGCTCGGTTTCTTACTGGCCAAGGGCCCAAATGCTGGCTGGCTTGGTGAGTTCGAATTTCAACCACTGGGGTTGTAACGGTGACGGTGCTTGTGCGAAAACATCTGGCCTGTGCCTTGTACACTTTATTCTGACCTGCTAAGCGTGAAACGAGTTTCACGAGAAAGTGTGGTAATCCGCATCTTTGAACTTAACAGCGCAGGTGTGCTCTCCTGAATTATGATAAGACGGAGGAACAGTTCCTGAGTTTTGTTGATTTATGCGAGCAAGGATGCGGTTTGCAGGAGGCAAAAAGGGAAGTGGGTATGATAACTGCCGGTACGGAATTGGGTATGCTGGTTTCCCAATCTACCACCCCCCCTCGCGAACAAACCCTCAACTTGCCCTGCGCCATCAGCCTCTCCAACACCTCTTCCTCACCTTCTATCTCCGAATCCGACTCCGGATCCTTCAAAACTCCTTCTTCTGCCTCCCCTTCCTCTTCCCCGGGCTAAACTTCCTGAACAGCTCTTCATTCCCTGACTGCTCTCCTACCCCCATCATCTTTGCCAGGCTGCCAATCTCCTCCTCCACCGCCCTGATGCCCCCCCCCATCGGACCATCATCTTCCTCAAGTGCGGAAAACATCTCGCTTAGTGCTTGTACAGTGTCTAAGATAGATGGACAAAAGTAGCCGCAGTTCGCGAACCAATCCATTTTCCATTGTGCCCGGAATGGCTTCACCTTTTCTGCCGTTTCGGATATCCCTTCGTTCTGTGGGAATATCGCTTTTTCTTCTTCTTTCAAGTCTCCCAGGGCCCCCGATGTCGGGTAGAGCCATTTGTGTTGGAAGCCATCATTACCGAGCACATCATCGCCTATAGTATGATACATTGTAGGGGGCAGATTACCTAAAGAACATAGAGGAAAAGTATAGTATGATACTGGGACATGGTGTTCTAAAAAAAACAAAGAAAACATCCCGAGAAGAAAGCAAAGAAAGGAGTGGATTGATAAAGGAAGATGAATGGTGCTAAACCGCACAACCGAGAGATTAAAAAGAATAAGGACAAGGAAGCGCATAAAGAAGGAAGGAGGAAAGTCTAGATAACACGCCACAGACCGCCACAGGACTCCCATGTCAGTCCCCATTAATGCTCGTGCATGAGCCCGAGCTTACGAATCTAATGAAGAGCAGTAACGTTTTTGTCCACACCCACCCCGCATGTCTAATGTAGCAATCATTTATAAAACAATAGCAGTGAAACCCCGGATAAGGATGGGCTGATGAGAGGGAGAATAGAGAAGAGAAAAATTAAGGAGGAAATAAGGACGAAAAAAACCACTCGTACATAGGGGGGTCGGGCATGGGAGGGAAGGGGTTTCGGTGGTGAAGAGCAGGCTGACGAATTAGGTAATGGGGCCCCTGGGACATTTTTGGTGTCAATTGGGATTGGATGGGAGGGTTTATGTTTGGATAGTAGTTGCACAACTCCTGCATGCCCCCCAAACTTAGCTAACTGAAGGGCGTTTGAGCCGGTGAAGGATTGTATGTCGGGGTTGATATCCTGTCGATCCCAGAGCAATTTTACAATTCTCTCATGCCCACCTGCCGCAGCCCACCAGAGCGGCGTCCAGCCATATTTGGTATCTGCAGTGTTGGGATTGAGATCCTCTCGTTCCAATAGCAACCTTACTACCCCCTCATGCCCACCCACCGTACCCAACCAGAGCGGCGTCCTGCCACATTCGGTATCAGCAGTGTTGGGATTGATATCTCCCCGCCACAATAGCAACTTGACTATTTCCTCATACCCGCCCCTGGCAGCCCACAGGAGTGGTGTTTGATGATAGAAGGTGTCAGCAGTGTTGGGATTGGTATCGTCTCGTTCCAACAGCAGCTTTACTACACCCTCGTGCCCGCGCTCCACAGCCAACCAAAGTGGTGTTCGGCCATGTTTGGTGTCGGCAGTGTTGGGATTGATATCTTCTCGTTCCAGCAGCAACTTTACAACGCCCTGGTGCCCATGCCCTGCAGCGCACCAAAGTGGTGTTCGGCCATACTCGGGATCTGCAGTGTCGGGATTAATATCACTCCGGCCCAATAACAACTTAACCATTCCCTCATACCCACTCTCCGCAGCCCACATGAGCGGTGTACGATGATAGAAGGTGTCAGCAGTGTTGGGATTGATATCGTCTCGTTCCAGCAGTAACTTTACTACGCCGTCGTGCCCACCCCCCGCGGCCCACCAGAGTGGTGTTCCACCATATTTAGTATCTGCAGCGTCGGCATTGATATCCTCTCTTTCCAATAACAACCTTACTACCCCCTCATGCCCACCCTCAGCACCTAACCAGAGTGGCGTCCGGCCATATTTAGGATCCGCAGTGTTAGGATTGATATCTCCCCGCCCCAATAGCAATTTTACCATTCCCTCATGCCCGCTCTCCGCAGCCCACATGAGTGGTGTTCGATGATAGAAGGTGTCGGCAGTGTTGGGATTGATATCGTCTCGTTCCAATAGCAACTTTACTACGCCGTGGTGCCCACCCTCGGTAGCCAACCAAAGTGGTGTTTGGCCATATTCGGTGTCTGCAGTGTTGGGATTGATATCCCCTCGACTCAATAGCAATTTGGCTATTCCCTCACACCCGCTCTCCGCAGCCCATAGGAGTGGTGTTCGATGATAGAAGGTGTCAGCAGCGTTGGGACTGATGTCCTCTCGTTCCAACAGCAACTGTACAATCCCCTTATGCCTGCCTCCAGCAGCCCACCAGAGCGGTGTTTGGCCATATTTGGTATCTGCAGTGCCGGCATTGATATCCTCTCGTTCCAATAGCAACTTTACTACCCCCTCGTGCCCACCCAGTGCAGCCAACCAGAGTGGCGTCCAGCCATATTCCAGATCCGCGGTGTTGGGATTGATATCTCCCCGCCCCAAGAGTAACTTGACTATTCCCTCATGCCCGACCCCCGCAGCCCACAGGAGCGGTGTTCGATGATAGAAGGTGTCGGCAGTGTTGAGATCAATATCTTCTCGTTCTAACAGCAACTCTACAATGCCCCAATTCTCGCGTTCCGTAGCCCACCAGAGCGGTGTTCGGCCGTGTTGGGTGTCTGCAGCGTTGGGGTTGATATCCTCCTGTTCCAATAGCAACCGTACTATTCCCTCACATCCACGCTCTGCAGCCCACCAGAGCGGCGTCCGGCCGTATTTGGTGTCAGTAGTGTTGGCATTGATACCTTCGCGTTCTAGCAGTGACTTTACTATGCCACGGTGCGCACGCTCCGCAGCCCACCAAAGTGGTGTTCGACCACATTTGGTGTCAGTAGTATTGGGATCGATACCTTCTTGTTCCAATAGAAACTTTACCATCCCATGATACCGGCCCCGCGCAGCCCACCAGAGCGGTGTCCGACCGTATTCAGTATCTGTAGTGTTGGGATTGATATCTTCTCGTTCCAATAGTAACTTTAGTACCCCCTCGTGCCCGCCCTTCGCAGCCCACCAAAGCGGTGTTCCGCCTTGTTTGGTGTCCGCAGTGTTGGGGTTGATATCTTCTCGTTTTAACAATAACTTTACTACGCCCTCGTGCCCGCCCTTCGCAGCCCACCAAAGCGGTGTTCCGCCTTGTTTGGTGTCGGCAGTGTTGGGGTTGATATCTTCTTGTTTTAACAATAACTTTACTACGCCCTCGTGCCCGCCCTGCACAGCCCACCAGAGCGGTGTTCCGCCTTGTTTGGTGTCCGCAGTGTTGGGGTTGGTATCTTCTCGTTTTAACAATAACTTTACTACGCCCTCGTGCCCGCCCTGCACAGCCCACCAGAGCGGTGTTCCGCCTTGTTTGGTGTCCGCAGTGTTAGGGTTGGTATCTTCTCGTTTTAACAATAACTTTACTACGCCCTCATGCCCGCCCTGCGCAGCCCACCAGAGCGGTGTTCCGCCTTGTTTGGTGTCGGCAGTGTTGGGGTTTATACCCTCTCGTTTTAACAATAACTTTACTACGCCCTCGTACCCACCCTGCCCAGCCCACCAGAGCGGTGTTCCGCCTTGTTTTGTGTCCGCAGTGTTGGGGTTGATATCTTCTCGCTCCAACAGCAACTTTACTACACCCTCGTGCCCGTGCTCGGCAGCCATCGAAAGTGGTGTTGCGCCATACTTCGTATCCACAGTGTTGGGATTGATATCTTCTCGCTCCAATAGCAACTTTACTACACCCTCGTGCCCGCGCTCCGCAGCCATCAAAAGTGGTGTTGCGCCATACTTCACATCCACAGTGTTAAGATTGATATCTTCTCGCTCCAACAGCAACTTTACTACACCCCCGTGCCCGCGGTCCGCAGCCACCCAAAGTGGTATTGCGCCATACTCCGTATCCACAGTGTTGTGATTGATATCTTCTCGCTCCAACAGCAACTTTACTACACCCCTGTGCCCGCGCTCGGCAGCCGCCCAAAGTGGTGTTGCGCCATCCTTCGTATCCACAGTGTTGGGATTGATATCTTCTCGCTCCAATAGCAACTTTACTACACCCTCGTGCCCGCGGTCCGCAGCCACCCAAAGTGGTGTTGCGCCAGACTCCGTATCCACAGTGTTGGGATTGATATCTTCTCTCTCCAACAGCAACTTTACTACACCCTCGTGCCCATTCTGCGCAGCCACGTAGAGTGGTTTTGCGCCATACTTCGTATCCACAGTGTTGGGATTGATATCTTCTCGCTCCAACAGCAACTTTACTACACCCTCGTGCCCGCGCTCCGCAGCTGCCCAAAGTGGCGTTGCACAATCCTTCGTATCCACAGTGTTGGGATTGATATCTTCTCGTTCCAATAGTAACTTTACTACACCCTCGCGCCCGCCCTGCGCAGCCAGCGAAAGTGGTGTTGCGCCATACTTCGTTTCCGCAATGCTGGGATTGATATCTTCTCGCTCCAATAGCAACTTTACTACTCCCTCATGCCCCCCCTTCGCCGCCCACCAGAGTGGTGCTCGATAATATTCCGTATCTGCGGCGTTGGGATTGACATCCTTTAGCCGTAATATAATCCTTACGACATCCCCATAACCTCCTATAGCTGCCACTGCAAGCGCCGTTTGGCCCATGATATCTCTTGCGTTAATATTCCAGTCTTTCATCGCCAGCAAGGCAGTAACAATCTCCACGATCCCGAAAGATGCCGCCCCATGGAGCCCTGTAAACCCCTTAGGAGAACTCGTACCAAACAACACGCTTTGCCAATCTATGTCCTTATGGTTATGTAGCCAGAGAAGGTGAGAGGATATATGCTCTTCGAATCCAACCAGAAGTCCAAGCGCAAGCGGACTCACACGCCCCGTCTTCTCCCTTCTTAGGTGCTTTCCCCAATAACAAGAAGCGTATTCGACAAGGGGGACAGTTGACGGGACTGAGCGAATGTTTGGCGAAAGTCCCCGGACGCACCGAAAATTTAGGTAAGTCAAGCAGACCTCCGCCATCATCGAGTGTGGGCTCGCGAATAGGCTTGGATTACCGGATAAATATTCTCGAAGAGTGAAGTGGACAAACCGGACGGTGGAGGAAGATGTCTCAATCGTGATAAGCCCCAAAGCACACCCAAGGATAGTTCGAATTTCAGGAATTTTTTCAGCATCCAGATCTGCCGATCCTATCTTTACCCCTAAGGCATGGCATAGCTCGCCAGCGTGTAACGGGCGCTCCGAATTTGATACCCACATCAAGGCTTCCATTCCAAGCCTGTATCTACCCCCCTTCTGCGCCTTCATCCGGCCGAGGATTGTCGCATACGCATCTCCCAAATGGTCCCCCTTGGTCATCTGCTTCAACTTTTCCCTTCTCGCAGTGATGCTAACCTCTCCCAGGATAGCGCCGATCGTTAGCGAAACAAGGAGGAATCTATAGACCATGATTAGTGAATATAAGATCATACATGAGCTAGAGACTGTGGATGCTCCTACGCACATTCCCGAGATCCGTTCTGGAATAATTCTTAGGATATCCGCTCGTAAATCATCAGACATCGCATAGTGCTCTGTATCCATCTCCAACTTATTTTCCAAATATCTTTCCACGTCGTGCATCTTCGGACTGATGTGTATTGTAATATTATTGATGAAAATTCTTGTAATCTCGGCCTCAACCTGAGGCCTCCCGGTGGCGAATATTCGCACCCTCGGCGACTCCCTAAGGATATCCTTCATTGACTCGAGAAGCTCGAGAAGATTCTTGGGAAGGCACTCATCCAACGCATCAATACAGATAAACACCTTAGGTAATGGGGCAACGGCCTGCTTCAGCATCTGCACTATATCCGGAAGTCGTAGACCACGACCGTCAACCTCCTCCTTCGCTTTTTGAAATGCCTTTCGCACGTCTTCCGGCACTTCCCCTCTAACCAACAGCTGCTTGAGGATGGCCCCCATGACGTGGATAGCTGTCTGCTCCTGTTGGTCACGGAAGTCGCAGTAGAACATTGCGATTGCAATATCTTCCTCGCAAGGTTCGCATAGGGTATCGATCACTAATGAGCTAAGATTTCCGACCATCAGCGATAATGATTCCTACTTCTTTCAGATGAACCAGGCAACTTACCTTAGATAGGTCTTCCCGACTCCCGGATCCCCGTGGCAAAATAAGAGAGCCTTATCCGCTCTACCTTCACTCCTCCTCCACTCTTGAAACTCGTTTGTTTCCAAAATCCAGTTCCCCACACGATCGAGTCTGTCGGCGCGCACATCCTGATGCCTTCCCCTGGGGTCAAGTGGAGAGAGCCACTCCATAATTTCTGGGTTCTCGTCGGCTATTACACTGTATAACCTATCCCGATCATCCGCCACGCTGCCCCAGCTGGCGCCACAGCTACTAAACGAGACTAAGTCCGGATATGCTGTGTAGTCCATCGTGTGTCCAAAGTGTTCGTCAGTCGCAGGTATGCTATAGGGTTAACTATAGTAGTACTGGTTGTGTATTGGAAGTTTTAGGAAATTTGCGCCAGCTGAGGGGGTGCTGCCCCAACTGCAAAAATTACCCTCCCCAGCTGGGTAAACGCCAGGATCCATCACTTCGAGATACCGTACTTGTACCAGTACTAGTACCCACATGAGTTCAACATCACTCACACCACCATAACATCCGTATCTTACGAGTAGCAAAAGTCGGGTTGACCCTAGTGCGTATTTTCTTAAAAGATGTCCAATCGTTGCCCTTCTGTACACTTGTAAGTTTAAACTGTGTCCAGACTTTAAAACTGTGGCGAGTGGGCATTGTTCGTGCCCTACTGTTGGCTCAGTTTCCTTAATTTCACTTTAGGTTACCTTAGATCCAGTCCGACTTTAGCTAGATTAAGGTACGGTTACTCTAGCGGAGAGGCAATCAATACCGGTACCGATACTCGAGTACTGTACTTCAGGCCCCATGAAACGCACAGCACCGTACCGGTAATTGAGCAGAGCCCCTGGGATAAGACCCACCTTGGAATAGGCCTCAACCACCCAAAATCTGGCTCACTTGGCTACCGTATGATCTCTTGGATAATCCGCTGATCTACAGGTAGGATACGAGTACAACTTAGTTTTTGAATAAGCCGCGCGGTGTATTTATGGAATTCTACGAGTAGTGCAAGAATCTATCATGCAGACCCGCGTCCGAGTGCACCTGACAGTACGAGACTCGAATATTTGTTAAGGTTGAATCATTGCCTTCCTCTGCACAGAAAACTTGAGATTATCCCATCCGACACGAGGATAGAAGCGATGGAATTTACCGAGCTCTGTGTTAGTCAGCAGGGGCTTGTTTATAGCGTTACTGATACTCTGCTCCTGCCGCAGCCGCCTATCGCATCGGACACCAGACACTGCCCTCCGGCAACCACGCGTCGGACCGAACCAAGACCACGAGCTACAACCATGATCCAAATGACCCTCGCAAACCAGAGAGCACTGGTGCATATCCTCCTCATTTCTGCCTTCATATGTCCTCTTACCCGCCCCATCAACCCACCCCCTCTCTACTTGACTGTACACGCCTCGCAAGCCAAACACTCTTTCAACCAAAAATACAGTTCGAATCTACCGCTCTCCTCACCTCCACCACTCCACTGCCTTTCCTCGTCGCGACTAATACCACTGTCACGAGTTATCCAACGCCGATGCTCTTGAACCAACTGTTGAAGAAGTCGGGGCCAAGTGTGGACTCCGAAACCAGGAACTTGAACTCCGTTACTGCAACAGCAATTCAACCACTCCTTCCAAGAGGATTGCTGCCTAGATCTCGCATGGAGCTCCCATCCAATACAACACCATCCCTATAAACGTCGCTATTACTGAGGCCCTTCCCGTAAACTCTTGTTTCATAAATGATCCCCGAGTTTAATTTAAGCGATCAATACAGCTACCCTGGTTCCCATTTCCCCGCAGTCCTTCGCACATTCCCCATGCTACTCTAGCGAGACTTGACCGATTTATTTTTCCCTCCCGGGCATTAGAAAGAGGGGTGGAGGTAAGTGGACTCAGCATGGAGTTGCAGATGTTTCTTTCCCTTTTAGCTTTATCGTTTAATTTAGCATCAGGACTGACAGACTGACAGTTAGCAGTCGGACTGACAGATGGACATAATCAGCGGTCGGAGAGTACTCAGTAGACATAATTCAACCCCAAAATCGATCGACTACGGTTGGTCAACCGGACTACTCGCTTGTTTGTAAAAAATTGATAGTGGGGGGTGACAGCAGCTAATTGGGTTGCGTAAGGTACAGTACATTGCGATTCTCCCGAGTAGTCCAATGCATTATATTATATTCCACGACCACAACCAGCAACAATCTATCGGTAGTCTAGGTAGTAGGGAAGCTTGACACCGGCCCATACTTACCCCAATTTTTGCCATGGGCCGGCTCGTGGACTTATCCCGTCTGTTGTAGCCCTCACGCAGCCCAGAGCCTATCTAAGCCAGTTCCAGCTCCAAGACTGTCAGATATTCGAATCCACTCAATTCTCCAGCAGCAGAATCCGTCGATAGGTACGAGACGAGAGGGACTACAGCAGAGTCGCTTAATCAGTGATTAAAGAGATAGCCGATATAGCAAGTATAGAGAATAAAGAAATGTGAAGACCCCCGAACATTGAATACTGTACCTCTAAGTAAAACTAGAGCCACTGGTAGCCATGGACCGTACTCTTCTAAGCTAAGACTCCACCTTCCAACCCTACCTTGGATGAATCCGGCTCTAGGGCGGGCTCTCCCAACTCCGTTTTCCTCCAATTACCATAAACCCAATCAGCGGATACCGGTATCGTTGCCCGCTCGGCTGCCCAAAACATCCATTCTAGAACAATGAGTTCTCTCCGGAAAAAAAAAACCTGCCTTCCGATACAAGTGCAAACAGAAAAGAAGAAGAAAAAACCCAGACCTTACTGCCGGTAGGAGAGGTAATTTCAACTTCCTGGACGAGGGTTATGTGAGTTCATACTGTACTGTGCATATCACACAGCAGTTAAGTTATTTGCATACCAGCAACGAAAGAGGGGAGACATAACGCACAGATAAGGGATCGCTAGATAGCGGACAACCAATGGGTAAAAAATACTCATGCGAAAAAGACAGTAGGTCCATGACAAACGCACAAGGGAAAAGATGGCCCCTCCTCTCTATCTTCCAAACCCCGGATAAATTTTTTTCAGTGAGTTTCACATTATGATATTATACGAGATCTAGCCGACCGCTAACAGCTTCCCTTGGCTCATTCATGCGCCGGACTCCTCGCAATCTCTTTAGCTACTAGAGTAGTTTATAACAGAATCTTGTTGACAAACATCCGTGCTTTTCCAATTTTTTTTTGAATCTAACCCCGGACCGAACGATACTTATACTTCACAAGTACGGTACTAATTTTGTAGCTACAGTAATCCAGGATTCAAGGTTTAAATTTTTAAAGCTAGTCTACATCTCCATCTAGTAAATAGACTACCAGCACAACTACTAGAACCCCTGTCGAAATTCCTTAGCAAATATAGTCACTAGCAGAATGTGTGGGGGGAAGATCTACAGCCTAAGGTAGAGCATTGTCCCTTTGGAACGCTCTAACCTTCAAAACCAATTGTCGACCATGAGAACCACAAACATGATGGAGGCGGCACAATCGTGTGGGGATGGTGATTGGAGGATGTCGAGGTGTGTGTTCTTCCCTATGGAAGTTGTCAGCTAAGTTAACAGCTACTTACGTAGTGAAAGCTTCGACATGAATAGCCCGATACATCTGTTCATGCCCTAGCGTGCTCACACGTCCGCACTTCAGTGTTCCTCCATACTATGTGCGCTTCCTGTTGCCTGCACTTCTAATATTACAGCAATCTACCACTAGGATTATCATGCCATCAAATTATTCCGGCGATCACCGGCTAATCTAGCCGTAGACGACTTCACAATTCGCTCGGGCGACTAAACTTGAGCGAGAATGTTTGCTGCAGTAAATTGGGTAATGTGTCGCAACTGGAAATATCAGCCGCTCTTTTCACCACAGAAAATCAATCAATTAGCACCTGCCCGAGTGACTGATGAGGTGGTTTAATGGCGTGAGTACCGTAGACATCTGAAACACAAGGAAGGGTTTTCCCCCCAACTTTCCCTTTGTTCCTCGTGCGCTTCAACTAAGGTTGGGAAGCGTCTTCACGGAGCAATAAGGGCTACTCGCATCACTCCCCGGGGGCATCATATCATTAGTTATCTTCAAATTGGAATTGGTTCAGGGACTTGGCGTTAAAAGACTTACAGGTGCGGGTCTTATAACAGATGTACTTGTACATTTACAGTAACCGATAACAATTGTACAGATATGAATCAACAAAGCAAACAAACCCAGGAAAACCTACACCCCCGAATTCTACCCCAATCCCGCAGACAATACAGGCTATCATACAACTTCCGTCCCCCACTAAAACAATCCCATGCTTCAATCCCTCGCGGGCTGTACCCCGCGCCCGCCCGCCGCGAGGAGCCGTTGACTCATACCTGGTCACGAATTCCTACCACCTAGTCCCTAAGGGCTTTGATCTCGAGTATCGCCACCTGAAGGTCCTTTTGGAGAGCAGCGACCTGCCAGAGGTCGGGGGTCGGGTCCGGCGGGATTGGGCGGGAGCGGTAGTGGGGGACCCCAAAAGTGCGAGGAGGGCGCCCCCCCGAAAGCCACTCTCACGAGAGAGTGGCTAAGGCAATGCCGTGCAGGGCGAATAAAACTAAAGAATGTAATAAGACCAAGTCAGTGGACAAGATACTTTGGAAATTCTCCATTCCTAGAACAGACCGGGACCCCCCCATAGCAGAGGCACGAGTGGGCGGAAGGAATAGGAATACTTTTAGGTTCTTCCGAAGTGAGGACGAGAATGTTGCTGAAGTAGTAGAGTGGGTGTAGTGGAGAGTTCTAGGCAAGCAAGGACACAAGCTGCCTTTATGTACCGGTAGCTCATATCCACCCCCCCGCCCCCTATACTCTCCGAGTGCCGCCCGCCCGGGGGAGTCGCTAACCCATGGCTGGTCCATGCATGGGAGTGAGCAAGGGGAAGGTGAGACATACGTGCGATAGCACGTATGTTTGGTGATCCATAGGATAACAGGGGGACTCCGTTCTGGTTGTACCTACTCCTGTCTCTGGCGTTGGTTAGTATGGGGCGATGTTGATGTTGAACGAAGAACATCACCGCTCCTGAGTTTATTCGATGGTGTTTTCGTTGTGTGAACTCTTGGCGCTTCGCTTGGCTGCCGTCGACGTCGATCCACGCCCAAAACAGACCACACCTTGCTCACGTGCCGACATTTCTGCAAACTCCAGATAAGAACTGAAATAAATATATATTATAATTTAGACATGCTAGAATTTCTCAGAAATTTTCCAAACCTGAGTTCGAGATGTCTGGAAATATGATAGCCCGAGAACCTGCAATTTTGGTGTATTTTGGCCTCTCTCTGGTCACTAAACCGCCTCTAATGGGGCTGATCTCATGAGTGATAATATATGAAGGAAAAATATTCAGAAAATACCGCCACTCGGAGAGTACGGTATTCATGATTAAGGCATGTTGCACTCGTGGCTGGACTGCTGGTGCCTTGGGGGGGCACTCGCCCGCCGGCTGTGATGCTTTTGTTCCACCCCACCTAACCTAGGCAATAACGGTAGCCCCGATACCTCTCTTAGTTCCGACAACACCCAACAACTGCCACACAATGCCTTATGAAGCTGGAAATAAAAAACTCAAATTGAAAAGAAAAAAAGCTGTCAAGGCACCGAGAAGGGTGAATGTGAAAAAGGGATGATCATTGCCTCTTTTCATTACTTCTTAAACATAGCACTTTTAGACAAGAGCATAGGAACCCATAGTTTGGGAGACAATTCCTATGGAGTTTTTTGAGGAGCGGTGGGGATTAATGTCCAACAAGGTCGCTACAGTCTCAACTTAAGAGTGGTTTTACAAGATATTAATTTGCATTACATTCCCTGATTCTTATCTTAGTTTTTTAATCTACAGTAGTTGATTATCATATATTATTCTGTTCATATCCTTAAGAGGCGGCCCTTGTTCATTAATTTATTTGTTTCTAAACAAACTATTACGAGCCAATAGATAACGACGGCCCCACTGCCTCATCACACTCCCCTATTGCTCAATTGGCCCTATTGCGTGATCGTCGTTTGACCCGGGTCGTGGAAGCTTCTGCCCGGTGGCCCTATGTCCTACAGAAAGAGCATCGGGGGGAAGGGACTTCGATGGTAAAAGGCAGGCTGACGACTTAGCCGAGGCCTATCAGACAATTTTGGTATATATTGTGGTGGGAGGAGGGTTGGGTTGGGCTTGGGGAGTAATTTCATAACTCCTCAATGCTCCCGGGACGGGGCTGAATGAAGGGCAGTTTCGCCGCTGAGGCCTGGTATATCGGGATTGAGATCCTCTCATTTCAATAGCTGTTTTACTACTGCGTCATGCCCATCACTGGCAGCCCACACAATCTGCATTCGACCAATTCAGTGTCTAGAGCATTAGGATTAAAATCCTCCTTTTCCAATACCAACTTTACTATTCCCCCATACCCACCCCTCCCAGCCCACTAGAGCGGCGTTCGGCTATATTTTGTATCCGCAGAGTTAGAATTGGTATCCTCTCGTTTCAATAGTAGCCATGCCATGCCCTGGCGCCCACGCTCGCTAGCAGTGACACCCTTCCCTATAGTTATGGTGATCCTAAAACATCACTATGACCTCCTAAAGTCTGCCATGTGGGTGGCCTTCTGCCCTAACATCGCTGTATTAATATCCCATTCCTTATCGCTAGTAAAGCAGCTGCTATCTCCCTAATCCCGAGGAATGTGGCTCCGTGGAGCCCCGTAAAACCCTTAGGGGAACTAGACCATTCAATGCCCACCAATGGTTATCCTCACGGTAAAGCAGCTAAAAGCAGCCAGAGAAGCCGAGAGGATATATGCTTTTCGAATCTAGCTAGAAGGCCGGGCGCAAGAGGGATCGCATTCTCCCCTTTTGCCTTTCCCGTGCACTCTCCCTAATAGCAAGATGCATATCCGGCAAGCGGGGATGACGGCGGGGTAGAGCTAAGAGTAGGCGGAAGTTCTCGGACAAACGGAGAATTGAGGCACCTTAAACAAACCTCTATGATCAAGCGTGGGCTTTAGAAATAGCATGGATTATTACCGGATAAATTCTCGGGCAAGGCGAAGTGGACAAGCCGGAGGGTAGAGGAGGATGCCTTAACCGTGATAAGCTCCACAGAACCTCCGAGGAGTGTTCGAACTGTAGGAGCGTTTTTCAAGATCAGATCTGCGGATCCCGCTTTTACTCCAAAGGCATGGCATAGCTCGCTAGTCTTCAAAAGCCGCTCCAAATCCAATACCTAACTCAGAGTGTCTATTCCGAGTCTGGATCTACCCCTCTTCTGCGCCCTCATTCGTGCAAAGTGTTAGAAATCAGTTAATCTTGTTCGTCATGCTTTTAGTTTCTTTTGTTATATGCAAGGCAGAAGCACGGGAAATATGTTTTTGTTGTTGGATACAGGCATATAAAGGCCTGTAGATACTTAGATAGCTAGACGGCTACGACAACAGCCTCTGTGAGCGAGGACTTTCTGACATCTTGAACCCCCTGTTTTTCTTTCTTTCTTCTTGACTTCTATCGATTCTATCTGCGGAATAGAGACCCCAGGTATTGTGAGCGGTGTTTGCCCATACCGGTTTTCTTATTTCTTTTCCTTGCCTTTCGTTCCTTGTGGCCTTCCATCACGACCCTCAGGATAGAGGATTTTCTCCCTTCAACCGGAACCTTTCCTGGGGCAACTATTCGTCCGTTCAGTACCCATAAAATACTTCTAGAAACCGCCGCAACTCTACAGATTTTCCAAGGGACCTGGAGGTGGAGGTTGGGGATAATACCTTAAACCGCTCTTTAGTTTCGCAAGCCGAAATGCTAACTAAGGAGAAGAATCCAAAAGAGATTGAGTATATCCAGGAGCCCAGATAGAACGTGACCTAAGATTCTCATTGGCGGGATTCATAACCCATCCCACTAAGAGAGTATGCAGTATCAAGGAAAAAAGTAGAAGCAGCTCATGAGCCAATCCTGTTTCCATCGCACTAGTCAAGACTAGATTTATCTACTATTTCGAACATCTCTTCATTATTGTCTTTTTAGGTCTCCTGGGCCCCCGATGTTGGGTTGGATCTTTTCTGTTAGAAGCAATCACTACCGAGCACTCGTGCTCAACTTATAAGCAGGGCGTTTAACAGGCGTCCCTGAAGAGTTTGTACCTTAGCGAAGTGAGTGCCTCCTCAAGCATTGCGGCTAGAGGCGATCGCAGGTAGGCCCCACTTGCTATTTTGTCTATGGAAGCTATGAGGGAGAATTTGATGAGATTACTGAACTTCTGGCAGGGGAACCCGATAAATGATATTGCGGGAAGGCCATCACATTTGGTACGGTACCTTTCTGAAAGGCAGATTACTTCGAGGACATGGCCGAGAAAGTATAATAAATTTCTATGATATAGTAATCTAAAAAATATATAAGAAATAAATCTAGAAAATAAAACGAAGAAAAAGGGTCGCCCCGGTAAAGGAAGATAAATAGTGTTGAACTGCACAAATGAGAGATGAAAAAGAATAATGACAAGGAAGAGCAAAAAGAAAAGAAGAAAGTATAGATTATACACCATAGACTGCCACAGGACCCCATGGGTTGATTTCCATCCACGTTTATGCATAAGCTCGAGTTTATGAATCTGGTAAAGAACAGCAACGTTTTTGCCCACCTCTGCCCACACCCACCCCACATGCGATCATCTGTAAAACGACAGTAACGAAACTCCCGATAAGGATGGGCTGATAAGGAGAATACAGAAGAGAAAAATTAAGGGCGAAATAAGGACGAAAAAAACCACCCTTACAAGGGGGGGTTGGGTATGGGGGAGAACGGGCTTCGATGGTGAAGAGCAGGCTGAGGGCTTAGTTGGGGGGTCCTCTGAGACATTGTTGGTGTCAATAGGGATGGGAGGGGAGGGTTTGTAATCGTAGAGTAATTGTACAGCTCCTACATGTCCCCCGAACGCAGCTAATCGAAGGGCCGTTGTGCCAGCGAGGTCTGGTATGTCGGGATTGATATCCTCTCGATTCAATAGCAATTTTACTATTCCCTCATACCCGCCCAGTGCAGCTAACCAGAGCGGCGTCCGGCCATATTCGGTATCCGCAGTGTTAGGATTGATATCCCCCCGCCCCAATAGCAACCTTACTATTCCCTCATACCCGCTCTCAGCAGCCCACAAGAGTGGCGTTCGATGATAGAAGGTGTCAGCAGTGTTGGGACTGAGGTCTTTTCGTTCCAACAGTAGCTTTACTACGCCCTCGTGCCCACACTTCGCAGCCCACCAAAGCGGTGTTCGCCCATATTTAGTGTCTGCAGTGTTGGGATTGATATCCTCCCGCCCCAATAGCAATTTTACGATTCCCTCATGCCCGCCCCCCGCAGCCCACCAAAGCGGTGTTTGGCCATATTTGGTATCTGCAGCACCGGCACTGATATCCTCTCGCTCCAATAACAATCCCACCACCCCCTCATGCCCGCCCAGTGCAGCCAACCAGAGCGGCGTCCAACCAGATTCGGTATCCGCAGTGTTAGGATTGATACCCCCCCGCCCCAGTAGCAGCTTTACGATTCCCTCGTGCCCGCCCCCCGCAGCCCACCAGAGGGGTGTCTGACCATACTTGGTATCTGCAGCGTCCGGATTGATATCCTCTCGCTCCAATAGCAACCTTACTGCCCCCTCATGGCCGCCCAGTGCAGCTAGCCAGAGCGGCGTACGACCATATTCGGCATCCGCGAAGTTGGGATCGATATCCCCCCGCCCCAATAGCAACTTTACTATTCCCTCATGCCCACTATCCGCAGCCCACAAGAGTGGTGTTCGATGATAGAATGTGTCGGCAGTGTTGGGATTGATATCTTCTCGTTCCAACAATAACTTTACTACGCCCTCGTGCCCACGCTCCGCTGCCCACCAAAGTGGTGTTCGGTTATGTTCGGTGTCTGCAGCGCTGGGATTGATATCTTCTCGTTCCAATAGCAGCCTCACTACTCCCTCATGTCCACCCATGGCAGCGCAATAGAGTGGCGTTCGGCGATATTCGGTGTCTGCAGTGTTGGGATTGATATCCGCTTGTTCTAATAGCAACCTCACTATTCCTCCACACCCATGCCGCGCAGCCCACCAGAGCGGTGTTCGACCATATGCGGTGTCTGGAATGTTGGGGTCGATACCCGCCCGTTTCAATAGCAACCGTACTATTCTCCAGTCGCGTTGCGCAGCCCACCAGAGCGGTGTTCGACCATATTCGGTGTCTGGAATGTTGGGGTCGATATCCGCTCGCTCCAATAGCAGCCGTACTATTCCTTCACACCTGCGCTGCGCAGCCCACCAGAGCGGTGTTCGACCACATTCGGTGTCTGGAATATTGGGGTCGATATCCACTCGCTCCAATAACAACTTTACTATTCCCTCACGCCCGCGCTGCGCAGCCCACCAGAGCGGTGTTCGACCATATGCGGTGTCTAGAATATTGGGATCGATATCCGCCCGCCCCAATAGCAACCGTACTATCCCCTCAAACCCGCGCTGAGCAGCCCTCCAAAGCGGTGTTCGCCCATATTTGGTGTCAGCAGTATTGGGATCAATATCTTCTCGTTTCAATAGCAACTTTACCATTCCATCATACCGACGCCCCGCAGCCCACCAGAGCGGCGTCCGGCCGTATTCGATGTCGGTAGTGTTGGGATTGATATCTTCTCGTTCCAATAGTAACTTTACTACCCCCTCGTGCCCGCCCTTCGCAGCCCTCCAAAGCGGTGTTTGGCCATGTTCGGTGTCTGCGGTGTTGGGATTGATACCCTCTTGCTCCAATAGCAACTTTACAATTCCATCATGCCCACTCCCCGCAGCCCCCAAGAGGCGCGTTGGATGATAGAAGGTGTCGGCAGTGTTGGGGTTGATATCTTCTCGTCCCAATAGCAACTTGACTATTGCTTCATGCCCTTCATCCGCAGCACACATGAGCGGTGCCTGGCCATATTCGGCGTCTTCTATATTGGGATTGATGTCCTCTCGCCCCAATAGAAACTTGACTATTCCCTCATGTCCACCTTTCGCAGCCCACCAGAGTGGAGTTTGGTCATCTGATGTGTCGGCAGTGTTTGGGTTGACATCCCCTCGCTCCAATAACAACTTTGCTACTACCTCATGCCCATCTTTCGCAGCCCACCAAAGCGGTGTTCGGCCATATTTGGTGTCAGCAGTATTAGGATCGGTATCCTCTCGTCCTAGTAGCATCTTTACTATTGCTTCACGCCCTTCCTCCGCTGCACACATGAGCGGTGCCCGGCCATATTTGGTGTCGGCAGTATTGGGATCGACATCCTCCCGTCCCAATAGCAACTTTACTACTGCTTCATGCCCTTCCTCTGCAGCCCACCAGAGCGGTGTTCGACCATATACGGTGTCGGCAGTATTGGGATCGACATCTTCTCGTCCCAATAGCAACTTTACTATTGCTTCATGCCCTTCCTCTGCAGCACACATGAGCGGTGTCTGGCCATATTCGGCGTCTGCGGTATTGGGAATGATATCCTCTCGCTCCAATAGCAACTTGACTATTCCCTCATGTCCACCTTTCGCAGCCCACCAGAGTGGAGTTTGGTCATCTGACATTTCGGCAGTGTTTGGGTCGACATCCCCTCGCTTCAATAACAACTTTGCTACACCCTCATGTCCGCCTTTCGCAGCCCACCAGAGTGGAGTTTGGTCATTTAACCTGTCTGCAGTGTTTGGGTTGACATCCCCTCGCTCCAATAACAACTTTGCTACACCCTCATGTCCGCCTTTCGCAGCCCACCAGAGTGGAGTTTGGTCATTTAACCTGTCTGCAGTGTTTGGGTTGACATCCTCTCGCTCCAATAACAACTTTGCTACTCCCTCGTGCCCACCCTTCGCAGCCCACCAAAGCGGTGTTCGACCATATCTTGTGTCTACAATGTTGGGATTGGTATCCTCCCTCTCTAATAACAACTTTGCTACTCCCTCATTTCCATCCTCGGCAGCCCACGAGAGTGGTGTTCGGCCATATCTCATGTCTGCAGTGTTGGGATTGGTGTCATCTCGCTCCAATAGCAGCTTTACTATTCCTTCATTCGCGCTGTCTGCAGGGCCCTTGGGCGGTGTTGGATTGTATTGAGCGGCTACAGTGTTGGTGCTGGTACTTGCGGCTACAGTGCTGGCGCTGAGACTTGATCCTGGCCTCAATTGCCACTTTACTGCCCCCTCATGTCTACCCCCCGATGCCCACCAGAGGGGTGTTCTACCATATTCGATGTCGGTAGTGTTGGGATTAATATCCTCTCGCACCAATAGCATCCCCACTATTCCCTCATGCCCACCCTTCGCAGCCAACCAGAGCGGTGTTTGACCGCATTCGGCGGCTGCGGCGTTGGGAGTGATATCCCTTCGCTCCAATAACATCTTTACTATTACTTCATGTCCTTCGTCCGCAGCACACATGAGCGGTGTCTGGCCATATTCGGCGTCTGCGGTATTGGGATCGATATCCTCTCGCTCCAATAGCAACTCGGCTATTCCCTCATATCCACCCTTCGCGGCCCACCAGAGTGCTTTTTGGCCATATTCGGCGTCCGCAGCGCTAGGATTGACATCCTCTCGTTGCAACAGCAACCTTACTATCCCCTCACGCCCGTACTGGACAGCCCACCAAAGCGCTGGTTGACCATACTCAGCGTCTACGGCGTTAGGGTTGATATACTCTCGTTCCAATAGCAATTTTACTATTCCTTCATGCCCTCCCTCCAGAGCACACAAGAGTGGTGTCTGACCATATATGGTGTCTGAAGTGTTGGGAATGATATCCTCTCGTTCCAATAGCAACCTTACTATTCCCTCACGCGCGCATTGAACAGCCCACCAGAGCGCTGTTTGACCATATTCGGCGTCTGCAGCGTTGGGATTGATATCCTCTCGTTCCAATAGCAACTTTACTATTCCTTCGTGTCCCCCCTCTACAGCACACATGAGCGGTGTCCGGCCATATACGGTGTCTGCAGCGTTGGGAGTGACATCCTCTCGTCCCAACAGCATCCTTACTATTCCTCCATGCCCGCCCTTCGCAGCCCACCAGAGCGGGGTCTGGCCATATTCGGCGTCCGCGGCGCTGGGATTGATATCCACTCGCCCTAATAGCAACTTTATTACTCCCTCGTGCCCCCCCTTCGCCGCCCACCCGAGTGGTGTTCGATAATATTTCGTGTCTGCGGCGTTGGGATTGACATCCTCCAGCCGTAATAGAATCTCTACGACATCCTCATGACCTCCTATAGCTGCCACTGCAAGCGCCGTTTGGCCCACGATATCTCTTGCGTTAATATTCCAGTCTTTCATCGCCATCAAGGTAGTAACAATCTCCACGATCCCGAAAGATGCCGCCCCATGGAGCCCTGTAAACCCCTTAGGAGAACTCGTACCAAACAACACGCTTTGCCAATCTATATCTTTATGATTATGTAGCCAGAGAAGGTGAGAGGATATATGCTCTTCGAATCCAACCAGAAGTCCAAACGCAAGCGGAACCACACCCTCCGTCTTCTCCCTTCTTAGGTGCTTTCCCCAATAGCAAGAAGCGTATTCGACAAGGGGGACTGTTGACGGGACCGGGTGGATATTTGGCGAAAGTTCCCGGACACACCGAAAATTCAGGTAAGTCAAGCAGACCTCCGCTATCATCGAGTGTGGGCTTGTGAACAGGCTTGGATTACCGGATAAATATTCTTGCAAAGTGAAGTGGACAAACCGGACGGTGGAGGAGGATGTCTCAACCGTGATAAGCCCCAAAGCACACCCAAGGATAGTTTGAATTTCAGGGACGTTTTCAGCATCCAGATCTGCCGATCCTGTCTTTACCCCTAATGCATGGCATAACTCGCCAGCGTGTAACGGGCGCTCCGAATTTGATACCCACATCAAGGCTTCCATTCCAAGCCTGTATCTACCCCCCTTCTGCGCCTTCATCCGGTCTAAGGTTGTCGCATACGCGTCTCTCAAATGATTGCCCTTAGTCATCTTGTTCAACTTTTCTCTTCTCGCAGAGATGGTAACCTCTCCCAGGATAGCGTCGATTGTTAGCGAAACAAGGAGGAATCTATAGACCATGATTAGTGAATCTAAGATCATGCATAAGCTAGAAACTATGGATGCTCCTACGCACATTCCCGAGATCCGTTCTGGAATAATTCTTAGGATATCCGCTCGTAAACTATCGGACATCGCATAGTGCTCTGTATCCATCTCCAACTTATTTTCCAAATATCTTTCCACGTCGTGCATTTTCGGACTGATGGGTACTGTGACACTATTGGTGAAAACTCTTGCAATGTCGGCTTCAACCTGAGGCCTCCCGGTGACAAATATTCGCACCCTCGGTGACTCACTAAGGATATCCTTCATTGACCCAAGAAGCTCAACTAGATTCTCAGGAAAGCACTCATCCAACGCATCAATACAGATAAACACCTTAGGCAATATGGCAACGGCCTGCTTCAGCATCCGCACTATATCCGGGAGTCGCAGACCCCGACCGCCAACCTCCTTTTTCGCTTCCCGAAATGCCTTTCGCACGTACCTCAGCACCCCTCCACTAACTAGTAGCTGCTTAAGGATGGCTCCCATGACATTGATAGCTGTCTGCTCCTGTTTGTCGCGGAAGTCGCAGTAGAACATTGCGATAGCAATGCCTTCCTCGCGAGACCTATCGCACAGGTCATCGATCACTAATGAACTAATATTGCTAACTATCAGCGGTGATTCCCGCTCACCCTAGATGAATTAGAAACTTACCTTAGATATGTTTTCCCCACACCCGGATCCCCGCGGCAAAAGAAGACAGCCTCATCCGCTCCACCCTCATTACTCCTCCACTCCCGAAACTCGGTTGTTTCCAAGAGCCAACTCCCCACACCATCGAGCCTGTGGATACGCACATCCTGATGCCTTCCCCTAGTGTCCAGTGGTGAGAGCCACTCCAGAATTTCTAGGTTCTCGCCGGCTATGACTTTGTTGACAATCTTATTGTAACTATTCGTTACGTTATTGCAGTAGGAATTACTGTCACCAAACGAGGTGTTGTGCGAATCTACTGAGTAGGCCATGACGTGTCCAAAAAGTAGTCGAGTGTAGGTGTGCTATCGGCAGCCAACTGTGGTGGTGGTGATATAGACCAGTGCTGCTGAAGAAAAAGAAGGGGTGGCTCCAACAGCTAAAATTACTACTCTTGCTGAGTAAACCGATGACTTCGAGACACCCACAGAGCCCAACATCACTTCCCCTCAGACAGTTACGGTACCGGTACTTTGGCGAAGGGGAATCCATACTTCAAGTGCCCCATGAAATGTACCGGTAGTCCAAGAACCTATCATGTAGATCTTGATCCGAGCGCACCTTACAGTATTTATGTTGTTTGAATCATTGCCTACCTCTGCAGAGAAAACTTGAGATTGTCCCACTACCGTAGACACTCCAATAACTAGATTTAAGTATCGCAAAGCGCCCAACCTCCCCCGAATAGGGTTTACGTCCCAATCAGCTATTAGAGGGGCCGGATCCCACTCGTCGACAGTAATATAATAAAAGAAACGAATCTACGAGTGCAATTCAAGAAATTCAGTCCTTAGTCACTAGAATAGGCGGGCATTTAATTTTCACTAAACCAAATGAGCTGTTTAATAACTAGAATGGAATAAACATAATGTCAGATACTTGTGGACAAATCTTTAATGATAGATCTCTCGGTTCCATAGATTTTGAAACCCCTTACATCATGGTCCCCTCTCGGGCGGGTGGCTCAAGATACCGTATCATGGGACTCGGCCTCTTGTCACCGCTACGGAATTTACAGAGTTTTGTGTTAGTCAGCAGAGGCTTATCTATTCTGCTATCCGATACCCTGCTTCACATCTGCAGCCCTCTTCCGAACACCAGACTCTGACACTCGGAAATCATGCGTCAAACCAAACCAGGACTACGAGTGGCAGCCATGGCCCGAATGACATCTCGCAAAGCAGAGCACTACAAGTTCATATCCTTCTCATTTCTGTCTTTCATATGTCCTCTTGCCCCCGCCCTATCAACCCATACCTTCTACACGCCTCACAAGCCAACCACTCCTTCAACGAAAATGCAGCCCAAATCTCCCGTTACCCACTCCTTCCTCGCTACGGTACCGGTACTCCACTACTACTCCTCATCACGGCTAATACCACTAGCTAGCATGGGTCATCCGGTATTCATGAACCAACTATTGAAGTTATCGGGGCCAAAACCAGGAACTCCAGTTCAATAGCGATCCAACCACCCCCTCTAAGAAGATTACTAAATTACCTGGATCTTGAATGGAGCTCCCATTCAATGCAACGCTGTTCCTGTTAAACGTTGCTACTACCGAGGTCCGATCACAAACTCTAGTTTCATGAATGATCCCCGAGTTTAATTTTAGCGATGGGTGCAGTCGCCGTGGCCCCGTCCTCTCGTGGTCCTCCGTGCATGCTGCATGCTACCGGCATCCTAGCGAGACTGAGCAGGTTTGTTTTCCATTCCCGGGTGCTATTGAGAGGGGTGGGGGTAAGTGGACTCAGCATGGAGTCGCGAGTGTTGCTTTCTCTTGTGGTTTTTAAGTTATCGCTTAATTTGGCAGGACTGATAGTTAGACTAGCAGCTAGATGGATGGATAGATGCGGTTAGTGGTCGGAGGGCACATGGGTAGAGGCACATAATTTAACTTCTGACATCAATCGACTACCCTTGTTCATAAAAATACAATTTTTGCCACAGGCCCTCGCGGACTTATCCCGCATGCTGTCTAAGAGTCAGGGATAAATTATCGGTACTCGTACTTGTAGCCTGTGTGGGGCCTGCAGCCTCGAACCAATCCCAGCTCCAAGACAGTCAGATCCAGATCCACTCAATTATCTAGTAGCGGAATCTGTTAAACGGATATGAGATGAGAGAGACGACAGCAGAGTCGCTTAATTGGTGATTAGGGAGATGGCTAATGGCAAGCACTTGTATAAAGAATAAAGAAATGTGAAGATCTCCGGACATTGAATACCTCCAAATACAGCCAGGGCGGCTGGTAGCTGTGCATCGTACTGTACTCTTCTAAGTTAAGAATCCGGTTCCAGGGAGGAGTCTCCCAACTTGGGCTTGAATAGAGAATTGTATTCGGTGTTTTCCTCTGATTATGATATGGTACGTTGACAAAATTAACCGTGATTCCACGATTGATTGCAACACAATCCTCCTCACCACCCTGCACTTTCAACACTACTTAAAGAACTTTCTCTATCTCGGATATTAATTTTTGCTATGTATTATACCCTATACTTACATCTTGGATTTTTTTTCTTTGTTTTAATAATAGTGGGGTTAGCGGGGGAGTGTTGTTGTCATGGCCGAAGTTTTTTCCTCTTGGTTGAACCGCGGTTAATTTTGTCAACGGACCATACCATAAGGGCCAATCAGTAGACCATATATCAGGTAGCCCGAAATTTCCTCCTTTTGAACAGGGGGGATAGTCCCCCCCAAAAAACCTGCCCCACGATGCAAACAGAAAAGGAAAAAACGCCAAACTATACCGCCGATAGGAGAAGTGATTTTAACGTTCTACGAATGGGCGAGGTTTACCGTACTTGAGTACTCGAGTACTAGTACATACCTAAATTTATCATATGGTTATGATGCTGGCATAACGAAAGAGGTGAAACATCCGGTAGCGGACAGACAAGAGATTGCTAGATAATACGGTACGGTAGACAACTAATCAATACGAGGGGTAGGGGTGAAGTATTGGGACAAGCGGGGACAACAGAGCCTATGCATATGGCTTGGAAGGGGTATCAAATAACCAAAAAAGTAAGATAAAATACAGTACTAATTCGAGTAATTCTACTGTCCCCTGCTTGTCCTAATACCTTCCCTCATCTGAGTAAAGCACGCACTTGAAAAAAGACAATTAGCCCAGGAGAAAGGCACAAAAGAAAAAGTTTCTCCCTCTCTATCTTTCAAAACCCCGGATAAATGTTTCTCGGCTAGTTTCCGATTGTTATACGAGATCCAGCCGACCGCCAGCATTAGCGTGAAAGGAGAGTGAAGTCTTGAGGGCCTAGACCACCGATAGATAGACCCCGTCCTACCCTCGTGTCGATTCCTTTCCGTTTCCCCCTGCTCATATTTGCGCCAGACTCCTCGCAATCTCTTTGGCTCCTGTACTCGTACTAATTTACGATAGAACCTTGTTGACATACACAGTACTTTCCCTTTTTTTCTTAGAACCCCGTCCCGGACTGAATGATGCGTAGTTGTGTTGTACAGATACTAACTTTGTGGCCAATCGGGTATTCAATACTGAAAGTTCGAAAGCTGTTGAACCTCGCCATGTGGTAGATAGACTGCCGGTACGTACTAGTACAACTACGTGTACTATAGCCCTTGCCGAAATGCCTTAGCAAATGCACTAGTAATCACTGGCGGAATGGGTAAAAAGATAAAGCTTTGTCCCGGAGGGGCGTTCCAAGCCAATGGTGGACCCTAAGAATCAACAATTATTTCCAGCGATCACCGCTCAATCTAGGCGTAATGGCGTGAGAAGACGCCCGAGACATAAGGAAGGAAGGATTTTTTCCCCAATTGTCCCTTGTTCCTCGTGCGTCTCTACCGGCGGAGCCGCAAAACGACATTGGTTCAAAAGCATGGTACCGGTAGCGTGAGTGCCGTGCTTGGACTAGGGGAAATGTGCTAGCTTGCTAGAATTCCCCCCATCTGGGATAGGGGTGGAGAGATCGCCGCAAACCCAGAACTTGGTCGAGACAAAAGAAGAAAAACAGACACCATCTTGCTGCGGGAGGGAATTACGACGTCCTGGCGCATCTTTCTTGTGTTCGAGGATGGTCAACAGAGGCACAATGAAAATCGCCAAGTGATGAAAAGGGGTATGCGCGGACGAAGGGGTGAACCCCCCCGTCAAGGTAGGGTAACAGGGAGAAAAGCATGATCCTGTTAGAGAATGCGCCTGCACTTGTCCTGCGATCAACATTTTCGCTCAACCCCGCTATTCTCTTATGTCATTTTATCAGGGCATTATAACCCTTCAATCTCATTCCCCTCCCCCCTGGCCTCACTTCTAAGGTCTGTGTCGCCGTATCGCTGCAATTTGAAAATCCTCTCAGGGACCGTTCTACCAACCAGGTTTTCCCGGAGCACGCAAATCCCGGGAACGCTCAAGGCCGGAACCCCGGGACTACTGCTCACACCCTACAGCTCTCTGAACACTCATTATCACGATCCTTCATCCCCTAGAAAAAACCTCGTATTCAACCCAGCAACCCCACCCCACCATTCCGCGAACAGCCATCCAGCATCATTTGTGCTACCACTCCTGCTTCTCGCTGCCACTTTCGCCTTCCCGAACTACGTCAGAACATGCCCGGCTCTTCTACTGTACACAACCACACATTGCACAACATTGAACTACACTACTTGTAGTTTCCTTTAATGGGGGTTTTCGTTTCTTGTGCGGCCAACTCCCCGGGGCTGTCTCAATGAACGGTACCGTAGTTCATTTTCGGCAATACCGATATTGAAGGGGTGGATACGAGACTAGATGTGGGGTGGAGTGGGGTGTGCCCTTGTGAGGTCCTGCTCCTTTGGGCAGGAGTATTGCTGGACACTGTGCTAGGTATTGCTCCGCGGAGCGAGGCGGGGATTGGCGAGAGTTTAAAGAGCTGGGGAAATTCTCTTGAATCGAGTTTCGGTCTTTGTGCAATACCGGTAGCTTCTCGCAACTTGTCTTGAAACACTACGTTCGTTATGTTCTGTCAATCTCTCTTACAGTCTTTACTCTTCTCCCCCTTCCTCCCCCTCCTCCTATTATCCCCCACCGCAACAACCGCCCAAAAACTTGATGAGACAACTTTCAAGCTCAAAGAATCCGGATACAACCCCCACATCGCCACGCTCTCCCAACTCCTGCCAAAAGCCAGCGTTCTCGATGTTCTCGCTGCAACAAACCACGACATGGTCGCCGAGGACGTGCGCGCGACCGGCATGAACTACAAAGCCACGCGCTGGGAGAACTCCGCTTCCTTCAATGACTTCGGCACGGCCTCCTGGTACCCACAAGGCATCAGTACCTCCGCCGACGCGTACGACGCCGGCACATACGAGGGCAAGCACGTGACACTGGTGAGCTGGTACGACAATCGCGACGTCCCCAGTGCGGAGAATAAGGGTGTTAGGATCGCCTTCGTGGATAGGGACAAGAGCCCTGATGCCTATCGCTATGTCTTACTTGTGGAGCCGTATTCGAATGGCGGGACAGCGGATTTCCGGGCTGTCGTTGTGCATTCAGGGGGCATTGCCTTGTATGGGAATTCGTTATACATAGTGGACACGGAGAAGGGGTTTAGGGTGTTTGATCTCACGCAGATTTGGAAGGTTGAGACTGGAGATGGGATTGGGAAGAAGGCTGGCGGGGGTTTCTCAGCGGCGAATTACGCTTATGTTTTGCCGCAGAGTCGGTACAATTCCCTTTCTTATTTATCTTCTCACAGGAATTCGTGCTGACGGTTTAAACAGAACGTACACCCCGACCAACCCCCCCACCCCAGGCATTCGCTTCTCCTTCGTTTCCCTAGACCGCACTACGACACCGGACAGCCTCCTCGTGGGTGAGTACCAACCCGCCTCGTTCACTGGACCACGTCGTTTCGTCCGCTGGAGCATCGACTACACCAACCGTCAATTGATCACCGACTCCGCCGGTGTTGCCACCGCTACCTGGGCGTACCAAGTCAACATCGACCGCATGCAGGGCGTCAACTCTGTCAATGGGAAGTTTTACATCTCCAGGAGCAATGGCGGGTCAAATGGTGATCTTATTTCCTGGGTTCCTGGAAATCTTGCTAAAATTGCCGGTGGTGCGCTGCCGGAGGGACCGGAGGATCTAAGTTATGATAAAACTACTGGGTTAATGTATACCGTCACCGAGGCCGTTAATGGGAGGTATATTTTGCCGTTTGATCCTACAGTTTTGCCATAGTGGCATGGGGACGGTAGTCCATGAGGTGGTAGATGAATTGGAGTGCATTTTGTGTAAGATTAATCATACGAGAATTGAGAATTGAGATTGTGGTTCTGATCCGGAAGTATTTATGTAAGTGGTTCGTGAATGGAGAATCGCTATTGATTCAGAACGATAACATCGGTGCCCGTAAGAGCGGAGCGATTATTCGTGAGTGATTTCACATGACTCTTCGACAACTCTTCCCTCTAGACGCCTGAAATTTGGAGCAGTAGTTGGGGGTTGAATACAATCTCATTACCCCGTCGTTTAAGTCCCCATCATAAAAACCTTCCTTGCTAACAGCCAAGCCCCTCTCCAGCTTGAAAGGGTTGGATTGCTATTTTAGTAGGGATAGTGCGAAGCCCTATTTTCAAGACTTAGGCTACCGTATTATGTATGGTCTTCCACACTAATAGACTATAAACCATCAGCTATCAATCCAAACAGAACGTCCTCCCAAGGATCGAAACAAAACATGACGTGCCATCCTAGCAAATGACACCCCCGCAGTGTTATATCATACCGCTGCTTAAGCTAATATAACACCGGATAATTTGCCCCCGGTATCCGTCCACTTCCGCAGCCGGATATAAAAGGTTTGCTTTCGCCATCGCCATCCCCGTAGAGGGCCTGATACAAACCTGAGTGATCGCCTTTGCTAGCTAGTGCGAAGTGGCTGTTCGCTGCAGCTACGGTAAGTAGGAGGACGACGGGATCCGCATCCGTTCCTGGGATACTTTCAGTGGTGAGTGCCACTTCCTCGGATGTACTGTGTTATGGTCGATGGAGTTTGTTCTTTTTACCCCAAAACCTTATGGCAAAAGGCGTCCCCCGTTGCATTGAGCGAATCGCTGTGTATATACAGCCGGAATCGTATCATACCGTTGCGGGCCCTCCCGGGCAGGCATTCCTCCACAGGAGTCGTCTATTTTGACAACCGGCGGTCCAGAACGGTTGATAAACGAAGCAAGAAATAGAACGGAAACGAAAGATCTTGATGGATGTGAAAGAGTTTAAGACGAGAGAGCTGTGTTAACTTGATTTGCTTGATGGAGGAAACACAAAAGGATGGAAGGCCACAAGGCAGTTCTCTCTAAGAAATGAAAAAATCCCACGATGCTCTCACTCCTGGAGGGTTGTTCTTCTCGTGGTCTAAAATAACAGATAACCCTCCATGTCAACCACCCACCCGCTTTGCGAACACGTAACCGCCTACGCAATCCTGCTTACTACACATTAAACACATAGAAGCTATCGACAGGTCCGACAATACCATACTAAATATCTTCACGTTTCTTCACGATTCACATAATATTTATTCTCCTCTTTTTTTCCTACCCTTTCAATAGCATTATTCTCCCGTTTGCTAAAAAAGAATACCTTCAGATTTCAGCTTTCCAGTTGCCTGTGTTATTCCCTATTATGGCACGTTCGCATATTATCACCAAAAAAAAAATTAAAAAAAATTAGCCATCTCGATCTCGGATTTTCAGTCCAGCATAAATAAACTGGCAAGAGCCGCAACACGCTCTTGCAACTTTGAAATAAGAAGCGGCTGAGATGGAGCTTAGGATTGCGTCAAAATGAGAGCCCCTTAAAGGCTTAGTCATGATGCTCAAGGGTGAGCCTTATGGCGTCTTATTGCGATTTCGAGACGGAACTGGGATAAAGATCTTATTTGAACGTTCTTCTACCGTACGAGTACTAGCAGGTGGCAGGCCTTTGCTAATTTATGCGGTATGGCGCTGGGGCTGACACAGAATCTTCCTCCATCACACCCGTACCCGTTACTCGAGTATAGTACTCGAGGGAGCTATGATACGACTAAATTGTTCCCCGCCCTGTCTATCAGATGCTACAATGTAACAGGCGTGGCCGATAGATGAAATTGCCACGTGGGGCTGATAAGAAAATTTTAGTGAACCCTGGTACGGGAGCATTAGCCATTCCTGGGCCTCAACTAATTTTATTGTCATCGCTCAACTTGGTGGCTCGCGAGTCATATCACACGAGGGTATCCGGCTGTGGAGCCGCTTATCAGACGAAAGTTACTATTTTGTCGATCAGACGCGCGAGGTCCCGTGCGCTACCAGCCCTGCGATTGTAGTCTCATCCTCATCCTCTTCTCTCCAAGGTCTACCAAGCCTTCTTTTTGCACAGTCTCGCATGATGGCGGCCTTTCTCACCATTTCTCCCCTATACCCCCCCCCCCCTTTGGCTACTCGTCAGTTTCCCGTTTTCTACCGCTTTTTTTCTTTCTTTCTTTTAATTCTGGGAACGAACGGTTCCCCTCTTCTTAATTGGCACTCTTGTTTGGTCTAATTTGGCCGCAAAGTTCTTGCTTTCCCCCACTTCTCGCTTGGTGAGTCCCGCTGAGTGCTCTCCGTTTTCACTGGTGGCCGTGTTCTCACAGGGTTCATGTGGGGCGTTTACTCAGCCAGACTTGATTGGACCGTCCATTTTTTCTACTCGAGTATGAGCACTGACCCAGCTCGTCGTCACTCACGAGCTCGGCACTAATCTCTCCAAACATCCCCTCTTTCCCATGTCGCTACAGAATTAATCGCCCGAGCATATCTACCTTCGGCCAACACTTAGTACAAGTCTCCATGGACCGCACAGAACATGTGTACTCGAAAGCCGGTAATTTCAACTCCTTCAATACAACGAATAATTACTGTTATGGCGCCATCGCCGATGAGCACCCAGAAATTATGCGGTGGCTCTCGCCGCTTGACCCCAGAAGAAGGCATCATGATGTGCGTACCGACAGGCTGGATGGCGTGGGAAATTGGCTTTTAGAAACAAGCCAGTTCCGGGAATGGAAGAGTAGCGAAGGTGGGGCAGACGAGGCTGTGTTATTTTGCTACGGGGATCCGGCAGTGGGGAAGACATATCTAAGGTAAGCGCCGCGCTCATTTGGAAGAAATAGGAATTATTGCTGACCGCCAGCAATCTTAGTTCCCTAGTGATCGATAGCCTGTGTGACGAACCTCGCGAGGATGGTATTGCTATCACAATGTTCTACTGCGACGACTTCCGCGACCGGCAGGAGCTGACTGCTACCAACATCATGGGAGCCATCGTTAAGCAGCTTGCGGTTAGAGGCGAGGTGCTGGGACACGTGCAAGCGGCCTTTCAAAAAGCGAAAATGGAGGTCGGCGGCAGAGGCCTACGGCTCCCGGATATGGTGCGGATGCTGAAGCAGGCCATTGCCACACTACACCAGGTTTTCATCTGCATTGACGCTTTGGATGAGTGCCCTCCTCAGCATCAACTGGAGCTTCTTAGGTCGCTGAAGGATATCCTTCGGGAGTCACCGAGGACACGAGTATTTCTCACGGGTAGACCTCAAGTTGAGGCCGATATCACAAAATGTTTCGCCGATAGGCTTATGGTACCGATTAGTCCGAAAGCACACGATATAACAATATACCTGGAGAAGAAGTTGGAGATGGACCCCGAGCCTGTGGCCATGTCCGATGGTTTGCGGGCGGAAATCCTGGGAATCATTCCAAAAGAAATTTCTGAAACGTATGCACATCCACAGCCCCCATTTCATACGCGATCTTATGTTGACTTATCATCTGTAGATTCCTCCTCGTTTCATTAACCATCGACGCTGTACTAGGAGGGGTCACCATCTGTGAGAGAAGGCAAAAGTTGAAGGAGATGATCAAAGGCAAACATCTGAACGAAATGTACGCAGCAACCCTAGCTCGAATTATGGCGCAGGAAGGGAGCAGATCCAGACTCGGAATGGGCGCTCTGATGTGGATATCAAACTCCGAACGCCCATTACAGAGCCGCGAGCTGTGCCATGCCTTAGGAGTGGAGATAGGTTCCGAAGATCTGAATCTTGAAAATGTTCCTGACATTGGGACTATCTTGAGATGTTCTTTGGGTCTTATCACGGAATCTTCCTCCACCGTCCAGCTTGTCCATTCCACTTTGAAAGATTATCTATCCGGTAATCCGAGTCTGCTCCAAAGTCCACACTCCAAGATAGCGGGAGTTTGTTTGACGTATCTCAATTTTCCATGTGTCCAAGAACTTTCGCCGACTAATACTGAGGCCCCATCGAAATTCCCGCTTCTCGAGTATGCTTCTTGTTATTGGGGAAAGCACATAAGAAGGGAAGAGACCGCGAGTCTGACTCCGCTTGCCCTCAGCCTTCTAGTCGGATTCGAAAAGCATATATCATCTCGGCTGCTCTTGCTGCATTACCATAGGCTCATGCCATGGTGGGAGCAGGGGATTTATAGAGGAAGTTACCGTAGGGGCTTTACAGGGCTCCATGGAGCGGCATCTCTCGGAATTGCCAGAGTGGTTGCTGCTTTGTTGGCGGAGAAAGAATGGGACGTTAACGCTCTAGATACCAATGGTCGGACGGCTCTTTCGTGGGCGGCTCTAGGAGGCCCCCAAGCCCCCCTCGAGTGGGGTGCAAGGGGTGGTCATGAGGGAGTGGTAAAGTTGCTATTAGAGCGAGAGGATATCGATCCTAATACTGCAGATACCTTCTCTGAACGAACACCACTCTCCTGGGCTGCGGAAAACGGGCACGAGGGAGTAGTTAAGTTGCTGCTAGGACGAAAAGACACCAATCCGAACACTACGGACACCATATATGATCGGACACCACTCTCGTGGGCAGCAGAGAGCGGGCACGAGGGGGTAGTAAGATTGCTATTAGAGCGAGGCGATGTCAATCTCAATATTCCAGACTCTACCGAAAAAACAGCGATTGAATTAGCCGTGTACCGGGGGCACGCCGGTGTTGTTCAGATACTCTCCAAACCCGACCTCTCCCTTCTCGTCCCAGGAGATGTCGGCGAAGTGCCGGAGCACCCCTCACCCATGCCATCTCGCTTACCTCAACATTCTTCTCAGCCTATCCAGTCGACCGGCCTGCTGCCGACCAGACCCCTCTGGGGAATTGAGATTTCTTCATTGATGATTATTGCCCTTTTAATTTTTCTCCACCATTTTACTACTTCCCTGTAGATAACCGCAATATTGTGCCGGCAGAGTAGGTGTCTGCAAAACTGTTACATATCTACGCAAGATGTAGGGTACATGTACAGCGCCGAAAAGAAAGTGACAGGACACAGGTAGAATTATTTTTTAATACAGGTTTCTGATGGGCATTTTTGGTTGTTGCGGTACCGTTCTAATCATACAAAAGTTTCCATTCTTTGCGTGAGATCTAATTCAGAAAATGACGGGTAACTTTCATGTCGACGTCACTGCGCGCGCTGATGCAAGAGTGTTGATAGATGGGGAGAATTAGTGGTGGAGAGGGTGGAGGAGATGAAGGACCATGCTTTGAGGCAGATGACCCACATTGGAGGCATGGAGAAGAAGGAGGAGGCGGTGGGTTTGGTGAAGGAGGTGAGGTCGGAGGAGAGAGTCCCGAGTATCGCAGAGGATGTGGCGCAGTTTGGGGCCGGGAAGGGGAAGAGGGTTGCAGTGCTAGTGTTTGGAGAGGAGATGGGAGTGGATGGTAAAGCTGGTAAAGGATAGGGGTGGTGATGAGGGTGTTGGAGAGGTAGGCGGTGGGCGTGAAGGAGTTTTTTTGGGGGGGAAGAGGCGATGAGGGCTGAAGGGTGGCTGAAGGTCTTGGAAACAGATGTGCGGGATGGGGCTGGAGACAATCTTAGACGAACGCCGCCGATAGATATATCCGTCACGTGGGAATCCGATAAGTAAGAGCAGCATGTTGCAACCATAAATGTGATAGGAGGCCATCATCGCCACCCAAATTAGCATGCTGGCCTCATCTTCAACGCTGAATATTTTGCACTGATCGCAAAGCCTTATCACTTTTTCTACTGAAATACAGCTTTCGGACCCGAAGTTGGTTGAAGTTGCTGATTCGCTGGTTGTGGGATACCTGCTTTGTGAGATCCAGGAGGGCTTGCGAGAAACTGATATTTGGAAGTCTTGAGAGGTAAGAGGCTCACAGTGCTATACCAATAGAGGCCCAACAAGAGAAGTAATAGACATATGTATCACCGGTTGCAATGCAACTGCTTTTGCTTATCAGATATCACATGGCGGATATATCTATTGGCGGCGCTCGTATTGTACTGTCGACCCTTAGATAGTTTTCCTTTAATTTTCGTTATTGTCGTGGGTTGCGTAGCTTGTTACGTAGCCGCGCAAGTGAGCAGTCTTGGTGGATAAGGGTTTTTTTTAGTTATAATCAGTTTTGGAAAACTCCTTGGAGGGATACAGGTTAAGTATGGAGTTGTTTCGGTTGATGAGGAGAACCATTAAGTGTTCATCATCCTTCATCACTTTTCTGAGAGTTGATTACCCCGATTTAATCGTGATCAATTAGTGTTCAGCTTTCATCTTCAATTTATCAATTTCGGTTTCTTCTGTTTTCCCACGTGTGTGTGACCTTTACCGGAACCGTCAACCTTCACAAGATTGCCAATACCCGTTGAAAGAACGCCTACCGGGGAGGACCCACGACAATACCATGATAGTATGAAAGAAAACAAATTCAAACATGATGACTAATAAATGATTAGTCGTTGCTAAAACCAAATCCTTGCTTAGTGACGATTTGTGACGGGTATCGTATTCAGCTCAAGTGTCTTGAAGAGCGTTTTCCGGTGCCGGGTTTCTAGTTTATCCTCCAGTTTTGTATGCAAAAATGCCTTACCAATATCACCGTTTTTTCCAACTTGTTTCTGGCACACCGAGAACCTGAACACAGGGATAACCATTTTTATGACAAATGATTTGTGCATGTTCTGCACACTCATACTAAATTCAGACTCAAATGTTCAGGTTCTATGATACCAGTACTTGTCGTGAAACTTTATATTCCATAATGTGTAACCCAGCCAAAGTTGGATTGACACTATTGAGGATTTTCTTTAACCCGTCCAACCAGCAACGGCCTATACGTTTAAACCATGGTGAATTCGCCTTCTTCAGGCTCGGCCGCCTTAGAGCCTATTTGCCCATAGGTAGCCATCCAACAGCCTAAAGCGACGCAAACGGTTAAGGGCACTGTTGCGAAGAAGGTCTTCGATAATCGAACCCGGGGGGGTTAGATGGGGAGGGGGTTTGAATCTCGGCTTCTGAAAAACAAACGGGGGTTGAAGGGGGGGGGTCCATCTAACAAGCAGGAGGGCAGCCACAAGCAACTTGAAGATATTTTGCTTCCACCGAACTATCAATAAGGTTAAATACTGTGTTCCCCGGCCTCTAGTTCGTCCATATTTTCCTCGGGGCAGGACAGACCCATGTTTTCTCTGCCCTTGCACAGGAGGGCACCCAACTTGTAGTCCGTCCTAACCTCTGCCCGGGATGGATGGCTGGCCCCACAGGTGTCTCCAGTGTTCCCAACCGTCCCGGGCAGGGTGGGTAAGGACGCCGGGCAAAGCGTCCAGTGTTCTCAGCCGTCCAGTCCGTCAGTCTTCGGGTGAGGACGGGACTGAGTACTGTTCATAGTCCCTCTTTTTGGGTGCGCTAGGATGGACCACCCCCGGGAAGGTGAGGACCGGATAGTCTATAGGGGGCTATAGTCCTAGCACTTGGACATCCGGTACTAGCCAAGTTGACCTCGTACACCAAACGGATTCCTTTCACATCATGAGACATCACTCGTGGTATTCCCCTGGGGTCCCCCTCCGTCCCCCACCATTCCGGGCAGTTCTCCACCATCCCCGGCCGTCTTCAATAGTCCCCGGCCGTCCTAAATCGTCCCTACTATCCTCCAAAGTTCCCGGCTATCCTCCAAAGTTCCCCCGCCGCCCACCCCCCCCTGCCTTGAACTAACATGTCCACCCTGTAGGGTCCGCCATCCTGCCCAAAGACGCCTGCCCTGCCCGATCCTTGCCCCGTCCAGTCCGGGTCCCGACAGTCTCCCGGTGGGCCCCTGGACCGTTGGGAACACTCAAATCGTGCGTCTTAAAGACGCCCGCCCTATGGGTTGACGCCCGGGTCCTGCAGTCTTAATCCAAATAGGATTTTCCGGTAGGGCCCGGCCGTCACCTATACTTATTTCACAGTGAGACACCTATAGGGCCCTACCGTCCGTCCAGTCTCAATCCAAAGACAGACAGACAGACTAGACCCTTAAGTTCACTAAGTGTCTCATTTCGATGCTCAATTTTTAAATATAGCCAGTGCGATGCCCCCGCCATAAAGAAACCAAAAATCATTTTTCAAGTTATCCCGGTGTTCATAACCTCATGCCTTGCCCTGGAGAGTTATCGGATTTGAGAATACTCCCGGGTCCACTGACTACTCAAGCATATTTTATTCACCCATCCCGTGCCAGATGAAAGTACAGCATAGAGTTGTTTTGTCAGTGTGGACCTGGTGCGGGGCCGCCGCTCAGCCTGTGGGGCATGCATCCATTATGGAGTTGTTTAGGAAATGCCAATAGGGCCCTATTGGTAATTGGTAGGGCCCTTTAGATGACCGTTAGGCCCTGTAGTCGACATCCGAGGCTACAAATGATGGCCAGGCCCTACCAGCATATTCTGCTCGCACAAAGACCACAGGGCCCGGCGGTCAACTCTTAGGACTGCTGTCTTTGGTAATCAGGGCCGTCCTTGGGGATGACTCCCCGGCCCTGCAGTCTTGGCCCAAATGGGGTCTTCCGGCAGGCTCGGCCATCACGTGCAGGGCCCGGCAGTCATTCGCGGGCCCCGGCCGTGATCTGTAGGGGTGGGCCATCATTTACAAAGCCCGGTCGTTATCTGCGGGGCCAGGCCGTTATCTGTGGGGCACCTGTGAGTATTTCATAGCATGCCTGCCAACGGGTCGAGGCTTCGTTGGGTTAGCCCGAGCTGTTGGCTGGGCCGAGCCGGACTCGTTAAGCTCGCCTTAGAGCTTCCTCAGGTTACGTCGGGCTCATAAGTGTGAAGCCCGGGTCACCCAGTAAACCCAGCTAATATTTTATACTATCTTCCAAGATTTTCGTATTACTTTTAAGGGCCCGTTTACTGTACATAACCATCTATTTATAAAATTTTATGTGATAAAACTAGGCGGCGGCATGCCAACCGGCAGCATCCTCCAATACACACTGTACAAAAGTGTTTACTTAATTTTCTACTGTCCTAAATTATTGTCATTGGGGGGTCAAAATGTGGCGTTACCTCAGGGGTGCATTTAGAGAACTCACCCAATACTAGATGCTACGCGACAGTAGGTAAGCACCATTTGCTTGCCCTTATTGCCCCAGCGGTCTAGCCCCTTTTGACTGTCAGCACCGGGTTGAACTGATGGAGTGCTATTGGTAAGAAAATGGACCCTAAGTGGATATTACTATTACAACTATGCTCTGACCACACAGAATTCTGGAACACTATTTACTGTTAGAGGAATGGTGAAAGCGGAAGGGTGCTCAAATGGAGATTGTGTTGTGAAAAGCTGAGCTCAAGGGGGATTAGTGGTCATGTATTATCACTCGTTCTGAAGGTTCGAAAAGTTATAAATAAAGTAACTTCAGCTTGAACGCATTTTAAACTGCAATAACAAAAGTGACAGCAAAACTAAACTCCAAGCGCTAAAGCAAGACTAATGGTCCCAATTGCCAACGCACAACTAAGGGCCTGTTTACCTATAGACGGCCCTCTAGTAGCCCGAGAGGGTACCAATTGTCAAGCGAGGGCTTAACATTCGGAGTGGTGTGGCGTCGTGCGTACTGCCAAGCAGATGTTTACCTACAGTAGCACTCGGTCTACTAGTAGTCTTTGGTGGAGTTTACTAACCTACCTCCGAGACAGCTTCAAGTATTGTAACGCTGGCAATAAGAGTGCAGGACGATAGAAAATCGGGTAGATACTTTTGCGCCGTCTATTGGAAGATAATCCTGGCTGAGAAGCCGCCTTCTAGTTTTATCGCGCAAATTTAAAGAACCAGACGGCTAGGTAAACTGGAAACGGGCCCTGAGGAAAGTTAACTCCTTGGCATTCACCTCCTCCTACTTCGCTAACTAATGCTAAAGATAGGAGTATAACCACAACGAAGTCACCCAATCCTTCCATTGATTACAGAAAAATCATCTTGTTTTCATCTTAGGTATACGGTAGATACCTCCGGAGACTGGCCCAACGGGTTCGTTGGGTTCACCTGGGCTCAGGGCTGGGTTTTGTCAGGCTCAACATTCGCTAGTTCGGGTCGGCCCTTTTTCGACCCGGGCTAACCCATTAGAAAGCTTGGCACAGCCAACCGTGAGGTAGAATAGGTTCCACAACATAATACCGGTAGCCAGATATTTCTGCATTGCCTTAGGGAGGTTCTCCCTTGGGAAGAGTATTTAATCTGCACCCGAGTATCATACTCGAGTATCCCAGCAAATGGCGACATCAGCCCAAGATAGGTTTAGCTTGTCAAGTTGGCGAGATCTACTCGTACATAACACTGCCAAATGACACAGGCTATACCGTGTCAGGAAAGCACTAACCCTTCTTGAGAACTTTTGACTCAAACCCCAGAGCTTAGGAGCCGCCGGAGATGGTGGATTTCACGAGATTTTACGGTACTCGTAGTTTCACGATGAGTAACCACAAGCCACAATTCTCGTAACATTAGAAATACAGTCGCCCCTGGCTATAATGAACGCCAAGAATCACGACCTCAAAGCCCCGTTCACTATTTTTTACTATGGGTGTTCACTAGCCAACTCTACTCTGCAGTACGAGTAAATTCACTAGCGTGGCCGCGAGTCGCTGTTCCTTATAGCCAAAAATTCATTATAGCGAGGTTCATTATAGCCGGGGGCAACTGTACCGTATTTACCCGTGAAATTCGGGACACTGCGGTAAATGATCAGCTTTCTGATTAGCCCTAGTCGGTTGCCGAGCGGATCGAAATCACACAGCCATTGGGTGGTGGAGGAAGCATTGCAGCCCGCATACCGGTAATTCAGTTATAAAAAAAAAAGCAAACAGCGACTCACATTTTTTCGGTGTGATGGTAAGTTAGTAGGCAGAGAAAAGTGCAAAAACTATCGTGCGACTATCATAGGTGATAAGGCACCGTGGTTGATGAGGAATGCGGCCTCCTACAGGGTCGGGAGATTCTCGAATGGCTAGAGTTGTGATTAAAAACGGATACATGCCTTGACTTCAGACAAGGCTTAGCCCAAAAGAGAAACCTCAATACCAAGAAGCAAACAAGAAAAGTATCGCAGGAATTTAAAAGCATGGTTCACCATACCGTACTGTGGATTCGGGAAAATCCATGCTAAGAGGTTTAGTGGGCTGCTACTCTCGCAATTTGAGAATCTCGCGACCCTATAGCAGGCTGTAAGGTGGTTGGTGTCAAACTCCATGTACCCGGGGCAGGGGCAAAGTATTGGAGCACATGAAATGGAAAAAGTATTGGAACAAACAGGGGGGCAAATGTCTGTGCGAGGAACAGAAAAAAGAGCTGTTATTTCCTTCTTGGGCATCTTGGGATCTGAATGAAGGAAATTTAGCATTAGCCATCTTGACCCCAGTTTGTTCCAATACAAGTACTTTACCCCTGCCCCGAGTACTGTACGAGGTCAGTACCAGGGCATCAAGGGTAACTTAAGCCTGCAGATCTTGGCACTGTTTACTTTGCGATTTGGTGCCAAGAGTTTGACAGACTTCTCACCTCACCGTAAGTGCTAGTATTTGATTTGCGCCCGAGTATTGGCGAGTGGTTTTAGCAGTGGGAGCGGTGGGAGCCGCCGCGCCCCTCCTTTTTTTCAGCCCTGGTCCTTCAATCCATCAACCCTAAACGATCACCACCACGAGTATCGTTATCGCCTATTTACGTTTGACTTGCACTCTGGCCATACTATAGACCACAAAGCATATCCGCATTCGATTAATACCGGTAATATCGACCGCACTAACCTAGCGGATAGTCATAGCATGGTCGTCAATACAAAGAAAGTCGTAGCTGATGAGAACAAGGTTATAATGCAGTGGCTCTCGCCACTGGACCCCAAGGGAAGGCATCGGGATGTGCGTATGGACAGGCTCGATGGTGTAGGGAGTTGGCTCTTAGAAACAAACGAGTTTCGGGAATGGAGGAGTAATGAAGGTGGAGCGGATAAGGCTGTCCTCTTTTGCTACGGGGATCCGGGAGCTGGGAAAACATATCTAAGGTAGGCCCTCTGGGTGAAGCAGGGATTGCCGCTAACACCCAGCAATATTAGCTCATTAGTGATCGATAGCTTGTGTCATGAACTTTGCGATGAAGATATTGCAGTCGCAATGTTCTACTGCGACTTCCGGGACCAGCAAGTACAGACATCTACCAATATAATAGGAGCCATCCTTAGGCAACTAGCAGTTAGAGGGGAAATACTAGAGCACGTGCGGTCGGCGTTCCAAAAGGCGAAAATGGAGGTCGGGGGTCGAGGTCTGCGACTCCCGGATATGGCGCAGATGCTGAAGCAGGTGGTTGCCACCCTGCCCCAGGTTTTCATCTGTATCGATGCTTTAGATGAGTGTCTTCCTAAGCATCTACTGGAGCTTCTTGGGTCACTTAGGGATATCCTTCATGAGTCACCGAGGATGCGGGTATTTGTCACTGGGAGGCCTCAGGTTGAAGCCGACATCACAAGATACTTCGCCACTGTGGCGATAGTACCGATCAGCCCAAGTACGCATGACATAAAAAGATATTTGGAGAAGAAGTTGGAGATGGACACCGAGCCTGTGGCCATGTCCGATAGCTTACGAACGGATATCCTTAGAATTATTCCACGAATCTCTAAAATGTGCGTGGGAGGAGCTACAGTCCCCGCTCTATTATGCCTTTATATTGACTCATTATTGTCCGATAGATTTCTTCTTGTTTCTTTAGCTATCGACGCAATCCTGGGAGAGGTTACCACCTCTGCGAGAAGGCGGAAGTTGAGCGAGGTGGCCAAGGGCGATCATCTGAGGGATGCGTACACGACAACCCTAGCACGAATTAGGGCACACAGGGGGAGTAGGTCTCGACTAGGAATGGAAGCCCTGATGTGGGTATCGAATTCGGAGCGGCCGCTACACACTAGCGAGCTATGCCATGCCTTGGGAGTGCAGGTAGGATCCGCAGATCTGGATCATGAGAACGTCCCTCAGGTCCGAACTATCCTAGGGTCTTGTTTGGGGCTTATCACTGTTGAGGCATCATCCTCCACCTTCCGGCTTGTACATTTCACTTTGCAGGAGCATTTATCCAACCATCTAAGCCTGTTCCGGAGTCCACACTCAATGATAGCGGAGGTTTGCTTGACTTACCTGAATTTTCGGTGTGTCCGGGAACTTTCGCCAAATATTCCCTCGGTCCCGTCAACAGTCCCCTTCGTCGGATACGCTTCTTGTTATTGGGGAAAACACCTAAGAAGAGAGAAGACGAGGAGTGTGAGCCCGCTTGCACTGCAGCTTTTGGTTGGATTTGAGCAGCATGTGTCCTCTCAGCTGCTCTTGCTACATTATTTTAGCAGTGGGCCTTGGTGGGACCGGCGTATTTACAAGAGGGGCGGCTCGACTGGTTTTACAGGGCTCCATGGAGCGGCATTTCTTGGGATTGTGGAGATATTTGCTGCCCTTCTGGGGATGAAGGAATGGGATATTAACGCAGTGGATACTGTGGGTAGAACGGCGCTCGTATGGGCAACTGTGAGAAGCCATGAGGATATGGTAAAGATGCTATTACAACGGAAGGATGTCAATCCCAACACTGCAGACACAGAATGCAGTCGGACGCCACTCTGGTGGGCTGCGGAGCGCGGGCACGAGGGAATAGTAAAGTTGCTATTGGAACGAGAGGATATTGATCCCAACACTGCAGACGCCGAGTATGGTCGGACACCACTCTTGTGGGCTGCGATGGGTAGACATCAGGGAATAGTAAGACTGCTATTGGAACGAGAGGACATCAATCCCAACACTGCGGACACCTTCTATGATCGGACGCCACTCTTGTGGGCTGCGGAGCGCGGGCATGAGGATGTAGTAAAGTTGCTATTAGAACGAGAAGATGTTAATCTTGGGGCTGCGGACCCTGGATCTGGCCGAACACCCCTCTTGTGGGCTGTAATGGGTAGACATGAGAGAATCGTAAAGTTACTATTGGAGCGAGCGGATATCAATCCTAATGCTGCCGATCTCGAATATGGTGGGACACCACTCTGGTGGAGTGCGAGGGGTGGGCAAGAGGAAGTAGTAAGGTTGCTATTGGAACGAGAGGATATCAACCCCAACACTGCAGACACTGGATCTGGCCGAACACCGCTCTTGTGGGCTGTGATGGGTGGACACGAGCGAATCGTAAAATTGTTGTTGGAACGAGAGGATATCAATCCCAACGCGGTCGATTTTGGATATGGTCGAGCGCCGCTCTCGTGGGCTTCGAGGGGTGGGCACGAGGGAGTAGTAAGGTTGCTGTTGAAACGAGGGGATATCAATCCCAATACTGCGGACAATGTACCCGGCCGAACGCCGCTCTTGTGGGCTGTGATGGGTAGACATGAGAGAATAGTAAAGTTGCTATTGGGACGAGAGGATATCAATCCCAACGCTGCGGATATCCAGTATAGCCGAACACCACTCTGGTGGGCTTCGAGGGGTGGGCACGAGGGGGTAGTAAAGTTGCTATTGGAGCGAGAGGATATCAATCCCAACGCTGCGGACAGCAAATATGGCCGGACACCACTCGGATGGGCTGCGAGGGGTGGGAATGCGGGAGTTGTAAATTTGCTATTGGAACGAGAGGATATCGATCCCAGCGCCGCAGACACTGAATATGGTCGAACACCACTCACGTGGTCTGCGAAGGGTGGGTGTGAGGGAATAGTAAAGTTGCTATTAGAACGTGGGGGTATCAATCCTAATGCCGCAGACACTGAATATGGCCTGACGCCTCTCTGGTGGGCTGTGGCGGGTGGACACGAGGGGGTAGTGGAGCTGCTATTGGAACAAAAGGATGTCAGTCCCAACACTGCAGACACCAGATACGGTCGGACGCCTCTCTTGTGGGCTGCGATAGGTGGACATGAGGGAATAATAAAGTTGCTATTGGAACGAGAGGATCTCAGTCACGACATATCCGACCTCAGCGGTGAAACAGCTCTTGGGCTAGCTGAGTCCCGGGGGCATGCAGGGGTTGTTCGATTACTCTCCGAACCCAAACCCTCCCTTGCCCTCCCGTTAAGTACCAAAAAAGTCCCAGAGCGCCGCTCACCTGAGGCGTGGGCCTGCCTTTCACTATTGGTGCCCTTTCTCCCTGACATCCGACTCCTCTTAAGAGCGGCTCTTCCGTTTGTTATTATCTCCTCCTTCGCTTTTCTCTTCTATATTCTCGCTCTCATTAGCCCCTCCATTGCCGCCCGTTTCACTACTATCACTTTCTAAACGAGTGCTATTCTACATGCGGAGCGGGTAGCAAAAATGCTACTGCTCTGCGGTCGATATATCAAGGCAGGAATGATATTAGAAAAGTGTGAAAGAGCCGGACACATGAATGTCATATACGGTACCAGGAGGCCGTGGGCAGTGGGAGCTTGTCTTTCCTTTGTTCACCCGGGAGTGAGCAAAGTGAAAGGGGAAACTTACGTGGAATAGCATGATGGCTCGTGGATGGATAGGAGGATTTTTGGGGTTGATATATTCTTCTGCCTTTGCCATTAGTTAGTACCTAGTTGTTGTTGTACTCGAGTATCATAGTTGTCATTGAATAAAGTGAACTTCCCTGCCCCAACTTACTCGAGTACCACATACTCGAGTACTTGTGCGTAGGCTATGGTGCCGGAAAACCAAAACCTGAACCGGGATTTGCATGTCTGCGTTCTTCAAAATCTGCCCCGTCGTATGCTTGACAAAGATAAAAAACCACTACACGAAAGAGAAAGCTTGCAAGAATAGTGTAGTGGTTTTTGAATATCAGGAAGTCCCTGAATAAAGATGATTTTGACAGTTGAAAAAGCCATTTTTTCGCTGGTAGACATTAAACTATGCAACATCTCAATGGTGTCTCAGGACTCCTTATGGGTAAAAACTGTCATTGCACACACCACTGCAGGGCCGTCATGAACAATTGCTGGTTGTCTTGGCCACTGGATTGGTTGCATTTTGGCACAGGAGCTGGTGCAGTTTTTGGTTTTCCCGCACTATCCCCTACAGTGTTGATAGTGCCGAATTTCCCTACATCACGCTAATATGTGAACTAAAAAACTAGCTTCTCACTTTTCTAGAAATGTGAATTGGGTGATATCAAAAGCATTTCAGGTCAAGTTATTAAGTAGATCTTTTTCGATTAATAGGTGCACTAAACCCAATCTGAGGGTGATGTTGCCTGTGAGATAAAGCACCCATCAATATTTACTAACCAATATACAGAGTCATGTGATAGCATTACACCTCTTTGAGGTTGAATCTGCCAATCAAACAAAAATGCTAATTTCACTAGTGTCTCTTTAGCACCGTGTAGGGAAATCCGGCACTATCAACACTGCAGGGGATACCTTTAAACTCTTGTGACCTGTCATATTGTGCCGCTGGATCCAATCAGCTGACTGGGAACACATTCGCAAGAGTTTACAAGTCTTTAACTTTCGCCTTGTTGGTTTCGTTTTTGAGAGCTCTCTTGGTGTTTTTCTTTGAGCATCTCGCTCTTCGAAAATGTTCCTCCTGTGGTGGCTCGTGGGACTCCTCCGCCGGGGAATTTTCCCACCACTCTTTTTGTCCCAGGATGGTTTCCCCGCCTCCTGCTTGCCAGCCAGGTGGACATACCGTAAATTCTGGGTAAACTCGACCCGCTGTCATACTTCTTAAGGTGACCACTACTGTGCATGAGTATTCCTCTTGAAGTCTAACTTTAACCCTGTGGCGAATCCGCTTTGCTGGGGATCGTAACTACCGTATAGGTAATAGTGACCGTCGCCCGGAATTTGTGGGACTGTCATCCCTCACGATCAGGGCCTTGTTTCCGTGCACAAACGACGCCTTTTCCGGATACTTTTTCTCATTGGGCGAGCACAAAATGTGTGACAACCACACTCAACGACGACACCTCAGCAACAAATGACTATCAACTGTAAGTAAATAGTACCGTAATCCCTTTATAGAAAAAATAATAGAAATTCCATGTCAAGAGAGCCCCATTAAAGAAAGTATTTGGGAAATTATGCATGGAACAGATCATGGGAGGAATTACGGTGAGGCAGGTACCGTATCATACCAAAATTTGTATGAGAGAGGCTCCCAGTCGTCCAGTCGGACGGGCGTCGACGGCAGTCCGACTGCCACCCCTTGTATGCCGCTTTGGCACCCCCCTCCTCTTTTCTTCTTTCTTCTTCTTTCTATTTTTATTTCCATTTTTAGCGTTAACTTATTTGAGTGCTAGTATTTGTATTTTCCGGTCATATAGTGAACTCTTATTTTCTCCTTTTTCTCCCTTTTGTCCTACCGTATTTTCTCTTCTTATTTCTTATTCTCCCCCCTAGTGCGCTTGGATTAGCTTGCCGACTCAACCAGATTTGGAAAGTGAGTTCACCTTCACGTTCATGACTGCGGCCGAACACCCCTGTCAGTATCAATCAGTGCGAACTTCAGAATATAAACAGTGTAAAAAAAAGTGGCTGATTGGCTTAGAGTGATTCCATACAGGCTACGGTAGCGGTAGGTGACTATTCTGGATGACTGAATTTATTAAACTTGGATCGACGGCGACGGCAATATGGCGATGTTGAAACGACTGACTACCGTAAGAACTCAAATAGAAGAGAAATGTGCTAGGACGTTGGAATTTCCCTTCTCAGCTACGCGAGGGGAAAACACCGCAAACTCAGCCCACGGTTGAGACAAAACAAAAGGAATATAC